>Ga0114922_10000451_pt1 | contig 39364 bp, 23 predicted proteins | sample AartaG_FD_100975 | JGI IMG/M metagenome (GOLD analysis project Ga0114922, IMG submission 100975) | Deep subsurface microbial communities from Aarhus Bay to uncover new lineages of life (NeLLi) - Aarhus_00045 metaG | ecosystem: Environmental > Aquatic > Marine > Oceanic > Sediment | place... | reverse complement strand
TCCGGTTGAGCTCTCGCTCTTGGTCACATTGAGAGCAGGATTCTGTGTAAAGGTGATTGTCTCTGATCCTGTGTCCGGTCCCGTCTCGTTGCTGTCTCCCGTCGCCGTGTTCGTGAAGCTCCCGGCATCCACGTCCGCCTGCGTCACCACGTAGCTCGCCGGGCACGTCATCGTCGCACCAGGTGCCAGTGTCGATGGCTGAACCGGTGTGCAGGCTCCAATCGTCGTGTCTGGATCCGAAACCGTCACGCCCGTCAGCGTCACGTTCCCCGTGTTCTCCACCTCGATGTCGTAGGTGATCGTATCCCCCACACCATACGGGCCGGTGCTCGTCTCGCTCTTGGTCACATTCAAAGAAGGCGTCCCCCCAAAATAGTTCGCATCATCCGTATCTGAATACGTCGAAACACCAAAGTCGCTGCTCCCCGTCGCTGTATCTGTGTGCTGCCCAGACGCCCACGTCAGCGTCCCGTAGCATACAAAGCTCCCTCCCGGCGCCAACGTCCCAGGTATCGTGCATGGCGTCGTCAGGTCGCTCTCAAAAAAGCTACTCATGTCCGTGTCGCTCAGTCCCACATTGCTCAGCGTCACGTTCCCACTGTTCGTCACCGTGAACCGGAACTCCGGATCCGTCCCCGATGCCAAGCTCGGTCCTGGCGGGCTGTTCGCATCCTGCCAGCTCGATCCCCCATCCACCGACACTTCCTTCACCACCTGGATCGTCGGCGTCTGCGTGATCGGGATATCCAGACTGTCCGTCGCATCCGGTGCCTCATTCGAAGAAGCCGTCACGTTGTTCGTCAGGTTGCCGCTGCCCGCCGTCGGCGATCCGTCGGCGTCCAGCTCCGCCTGCGTGAAGGTGTGCGTAGCCGTACACGTCGTCGTCGCAGATGGCGCCAGCGTCATTGCCACGCAGCTCACATCATCGTTGTCGTTGTCGTCCGAGAGCGAGATCCCGGTCAGCATCACGTTGCCGGTATTGGTTACCAGGTAGTCGTAGGTCACCGTCGCCGGCGCCGATAGACTCGCCGTCGTCGAACTCTTCTCCACCGTCATCTCGGGATTTGTAAGTTCCACCGTCTCGCTGTCGGGATTCGAATCCACATCATCAGCGCTTGCCGTGGCAGTATTGGTTACCGAGCCAGAACCAACATCGCCGGCTGTAATTGTATAGCTTGCCGTACAGGTTATGCTCTCGGTCGGTTCGAGAAAATTATCATTATCGCCAACTGTGGCCACCGCCGGGCAGCTCTCATCTGTCGCCAGGTCGTCGGCTACCGTCACCGGACCTTGTAAAGCTGCATATCCAGTATTTGTAACTACGTAGCTGTAGTCAATTATGTCCCCGGCGTTGTTATAGGTCAGTGGAAGGGCGATCTTCGCCAGGGTAAGTTCAACCGTGGCATAAGTAGCCGTGGATGAAACTGGAGCTGTCTGATCACTGTCGGCTTCAGCCGTGTTGGCGTGGGAACCTACTTGTGCAGCAACGGAACTCAGCACACAGATGGCGATATGGTCATCATCGCTGGCGTCCGCGAAGGGTAAGGTAAACGGTGCAGACAGAGAATCACCATCGCCATCCTCCCAAACACAATTGGACACATCCAAGCCGGCAGGTACGATGGCTACAGTCTCGGAAATGTCTACGTTGGTTAGGTTTACATCGCCTATGTTTTCGATGATGAAGCGATAATGGACGGGATCGTCTTCTGCAACAGCCAGGAATGCGGACCACGGTCCGCTGGCTGCCGGGCCGACCTGCTTGAGGAAACTGATATCAGCGACACTATCCCTAACCAACAAATTCGCATTGTCTGTATTCCCTGTACCGCCATTGCTGGAACTGACAGTCACGGAATTTACATAGGCATCGGGGTCAGCGGTCGTGCCGGTCACGGTCACCGAGAATGTACACGTCTCACCGGCATTCAGGCTCCCACCAGTCAACGAGACCGTATCAGGATTAGTATCAGTCGTAGTAAGCGTGCCACCGCCGCATTGCGAGGAGGGAGGAACGACTACAATATCCAAACCTACTGGTAGGTTGTCGGTGAAGCTCACGCCGGTCAGGGTGGTGTTTGTGACAATATTGGGATTATAGATAGCGAAAGTTAGTGAAGTGGAATTGCCGGATAGGATGGGGTTTTCACCGAAGGCCTTAGTGATCACCGGCGGGGCAACGACAGTCAGGTCATCTTCGCCGTAGCCGTCTACTGTGGTATTGGGGCCAGTTTCGCCGGAGGTGATGCTGTCACTGACGTTGTTGTAGTATCCGGGCGACTGCCCCTGGACATTGACGTCAATGGTGCAGGTTTCACTCGCCGCCAGGATCGCGCTGGTCAGGCTGATCGTACGAGTGCCCACGGCAGCAGTGATTGGCGTGGTGCCAAATGAGCACGTGGTGGACAGTCCATTCGGGTTGCGGATCACCAACCCGGTTGGGAGGGTGTCTATAAAGGCCACGTCGGTCAGGGCGCTGCCATTGGGATTGGTCAGGGTGAAGCTCAGCGTGCTGTAGTTGCCCACGATGATGGATGTATCTGCAAAGGCCTTGTCAAGCGTGGGGGGGGCGGGGCGTGGGCAGCCACTGACAACAACATTGTCCAACCACACTTCTGCATCTGGGGTATTATTTTTCTTGGCATAATAGCCTTGAATTTTAAATCGAGTATGTGAAACGCCCGTGTTATCAGCAACGCGCGTGTATGGTGTCCAGGTTGTGGAGAGATCTGTGTTGTCGGTCCCGGCAAGGGTGAAAACTGCGGTGTCCGCACTTTGCCAGACACGCATATTATTGTTGGCACCAGTCCAGTTCCCATTTGCATTGATTCTGGCATCAAACTGAATATCGACATTGCCATAATTGCTTGTATCAATATCAAACTGAAAATGCGTGTCAGAATATGAAGGTGGCGGTGGTGTTGGGTTATCATTCTCTAACCAGCCTGTACCCAACCAGTAACCACCAGTGACAGTAGATGTGCCTGTTGTTGAGTAGGTTGCGTCGGCATATACAACATCCACCCCTGGCGGTATCGTACTCCCTGTATCCGTTGAAAAATCCCAAGTGGCAAGAGTCACCCGTGCGGCGGGATCACAGGTGTCCGGCGCAGGCGGCAACGAGGTCACCTGCAGATAGTCCGTGGCGTCATCGCCGGTATCATCTGTGCCAATGAACAGGTTATTGGTTGTGTTGGTATAGAGACCATCCGCCGTGGCCGAAGCCGTGACAGTGACGGAGAACGTGCAAGTCTCACCTGATGCCAGGCTTGCTCCACTCAATGCGATCGTATCCGGGTCGGGATCATTATCCGTCGTGGTGAGAGTCCCACTGCATTGGGCACTGGAAGAAGTGGGGACGTTCAGATCGGTCGGCAGAGGGTCAGTGAAGTTTACGTCGCTGATCGTGGCTGTGCCAGGGTTGGTAAGGGTGAAGGTCAGGGTCGACTCGCCACCGGGGATGATGGTCTTGGGTGAAAAGGATTTGTCGATGGAAGCATTCACAATTTGGGCAATGCGACCATTGAGAGAAAAATCCGAGTTATAGTGATAACTGCTTCCGGAGAAGTCGTAAATGAGGGAGTTGAGCGTTTCCGAAGTGCCACCGCCTCCAATGATAGTGACATTGTAGGTAACAACAACATTGCCACCGTACTTGCCGACGCCCAAGCAAGAGCGGTAATTGAGCGAGTCCGGGTCATTTTCCCAGGTGCATCCATCCTCATAAAGCGTATCAGTAGTAGTAGGATCAATAGGGGCAGTATAAGTGGTTGATACAGAGTTTATCTGGAAAATGGTGTTCGGGAAATTGATGAAGGTCTCTATCTGCTCGTAACCGTTGGTGGCGGTCGAACCGTACAAAGTGATATTGTACGTGCTGCCCACCATGAGGACCATCGTCCCACCAGGCGCAACCGAAGCGCCATCCAGTTTGATATCGGTCGTCGAATTGCGGCTCTGAGAAATCAGATACTCAACATATAGCTCGCGCGGTTGTGTGGTGGTGGCCGTTACAGCCTCAGAAGAGGTGACATCGACATGGTAGCGACGAGTTTTGTCATAAGCTACAGGGTCAGGGGGACCATCGCGTGTCACGGTTGCTTCAAAATAGAAATCCGTACACTCTCCGTTGTTGAGTGGATCCGAAAAGGTAATACTGCTTAAAGAGCCGGTCCGCAGGTTGATATAGGAGTGCCCAGTATATAGGTCATTCCCATCATCCCAGGCAAAGGTTGCGGTCACATTCGTTGCTGGATCGGGACCGGTATTACATACCCGGGCACCAACCGGGAAATTGTTCGGACCGACGTTGACGTTATTGCTGTCGAGACCAATGACATTCCATGTAATAGGCTCAATGGTTAATATGGCATCTGCATGGGCGAGAAGCTGGGAGCTGAAAATGAGCCAGCCAAGCAGCAGACTCAGTACAGCAGAGAGAACAAATCGAAACGGGATCCTTATTTTCAATATCTATAATTAGACGCGCATCAAGATCGGCGGCTAAACCTCCCCTATGATCAGAATATTTAATCGTAATTCAATATATTGTAAATTATCAGCAAGTTTCAAGCCACCAGATCAATTGCATGGAAATCAGGCGATGGCTCAGAGAGGTGTTGCCTCTGTTCGAAATTCACGATGGAGTAAAGATAACTCTAAATGAATAACCCGCATGACATCCGTTCTTGCCACAACGAGAAAAAGAGACCCCAAGCACACTACTATGGGTTAGAGGAAGAGGCTCCGGGTCATACATCAGGAGATTCTCCCTACTGCGGATTTACCGCCTGCCAAATCGGTAGGTAAAGCACACCGATGGGACCGAGTTGGGTGGTCTCGCCACGGATCTGATTGGCCTCCATATCGACGGATGGGCTCTCGAGCATCACCATTTGCCCTAGCTCTTCATCGTAGAGGAACAATCTCAGATTAAGTTCATCACCGGCGGGGACAAGCGCCTCATCATAGGTCAAGTGAATCGTCACAAGTTGAAAAGGCAATCCAGTCGAGATGATCACGAAGTCACCGACCTGACCAAAATTTCCGGCAAAGCCCGGCGCGCCGACCATACGATCTACTGTGATCGACTGGCTGTGATCTCCCATCCCCAGGATGTCGATTGTGAGCCCAATATCATCGATGGATATGATCTGCAGGTGGTATTCCTGCCCATCGGGGGTCCCGTCGCGATCGCTATCGACATGGAGCAGGTCCGTTCCCATTCGCGATTCGCTTTCATCGCTCAACCCATCCCCGTCAGAGTCACCGGTAATCGAGCCCATGTTCTCGCCCAAGACCATGGCTAGATCACTTATGCCGTCGCCATCCGAATCAAGTTTCAGTGGATCCGTTCCGAGGTCACGCTCCATGACATTGGATACACCGTCAAGGTCGATGTCTTCATCCCCGTCCATCACACCATCATCATCGGTATCCGCCAAACCGGGCATGGTTTGATGTCCCATCACAACAATCTCGTAATAATCACTCAAGCCATCTTCATCGGAGTCTGTGCCAAAGGGGCTGGAGCCAAGACTCAATTCATATAATTCAATAACACCATCCTCTTCATAGTCCCCTTCGTAGCGCAGGCCCCATACGGAGCGTACGGCTGCGGATGACTCCCAGGCTGGCACAAGCAGGTTAATCCCCCCGTGCACGTCACCTCGCCGCCAGGCACCATCCAGGGCCACCATTAGAGCTCGGGTGCGTTCCAATTCATTCTCCGCTGCCTGCACACCGACATCCGAAATCACATCGCCGGCCACGCGAGCCGACCGCACAACAACCTCAGCATCGGCTGCCGAGAGCGAGACAACCTGGTAATCTGAAAGGAGGAGCGTTTTAAACGCTTGAAGATATGCATTCCGAATCTCGGGCTGCATATTTTTTTGAGAGACCAACTTAAGCAAACGGTTGGCGACTTCCACGTGACGCAGTAATACAGAGGAATCCTCCAGCCTACTTTCATCGAGGAAAAGATTGATATCCTCCAGGACACGCGTCTCAACATCCGTGAGTTCTTGGGACGGCGCTGAGATCGAGAGAGCACTCAAGATCTCGGCCGTCTCCTTCCGAAGCTGAACGGGCGATACATTCACCAGTTGATCGGGCACCGCTTTTACTGCTTCAACTACATCGTCCGGGACCGGTGCGGATGGTGTCGCCCCTCCGCCAATCAGGTCAAGCACAAGAGGTTGGAGATCATCCAAGCGGTCACAACCTGCTGTGAGGAACAGCAGGGAAGCGAATAGCATAACAATTAGCAGGCGTGGGAGCCGATGCGGCTGGCAAAAAAGCATCTCATATTCCCCTTGCTGGATGTGGCAGGAACTCCTTACGCTTTATTGAAAACGATCCTGTTTAGTATTTCACCACACTCCAGCCGATAGTCTTATAGGAAATTGTGCTTACAGGTATGGATGATTTTATTACATCAGGGTCCTATGGCGAAGTAAAAGAGCGTCCAGCATTTCGCGGGAAGGTTTCCATTGCTCCAGTAGGGTGCACCTCATCCATAGAAAGCAACAATTGCGGGTGGAAGTGTATATATTATATGACAAAGGGATAGCCTGTTCAGTCAGCCATCCATAAAGGGTCATTCGAAGACTGGCAACATCACCTTCGGATTCACATAGCGGAGCATACTCATGCGTTTACAGAAAACCACCATCCTGGCCTCTCTCATCGGGTTCTCGGTCACTTTCATACTCGTCGGATGTGATAGCCAACAACCACTTGAAATGGCTCAAACACCTCCGCCCATTCCGACTCAACCTCCGACCAGGTTGGAAGCGATTCCCGAAGATGCCATTAAAATGTCGCCACCCACCGACAATCACCCGCCCATCCTTCACTCCGACGAATGGTATCCCCCCATCCCCATGGAGGGCCCCATCAACACTGCAGGCGCTGAGGATTCCCCTTTCATCTCCGCGGATGGAGACATTTTTACCTTCGTATTTGTCCCCGACGTGCGTATTCCGCCTGAACGACAACTCCTGGATGGTGTCTCTGGCATCTACATCACGAGGAAGATTGACGGAGTCTGGACCGAGCCCGAAAGAATTGTGCTCCAGGAGCTGGGGAGACTTTCATTAGATGGGTGTCAATTCCTGCAAGGCGATGAGATCTGGTTCTGTTCTGCGCGTGAGGGGAATTACCGCGGCGTCGATATCTGGCACGCCGAATATCGTGGCGACCGCTGGTTAGACTGGGAGAATGCCGGAGAGCTGCTAAACGTCGAGTACGAGATGGGCGAATTCCACTTTTCCGCTGACTGGGAAACCCTGTATTTCCACTCTGACCGAGAGGGTGGATACGGCAATTATGATATTTGGGTTACACATAGGGTCAATGGGGAATGGTCTCCGCCGGAGAATGTGCGCGAGGTCAACAGTGACGCACACGACAGCCGACCCTTCGTCACACAGGATGGCAGCGAACTATGGATCACTCGGACCTACCTTGGGACACCAGGCGTCTTCCGCTCCCTTTGGTTGGGGGAAGGATGGTCTGAACCCGAGCTCATCCTCTCACAATTCGCGGGTGAACCTACTCTGGACGCCCAAGGCAATCTGTATTTCATTCACCACTACATCATCGACGACGAGATCATCGAAGCGGATGTATATGTGGCCTATCATAAATAAACAGATTGGATTCCCTCTCAGGATCCATTTTCAGGCGGGTCTAAGGACTCATCCTGATAATCGAATGAACCACAGCCGGTGGATTCAGGAACGCTGAGACTGGTGATCGTGAAGGTTGCATCCCACACCGTATTCCCAATCGTTCGCTGTTTGGTTACCTGCCCGACACCCAATGGGAACTTCATGGACTTGTATTCATACGTGTTTTCAGTAAATATAATGAACTCGTCCGTCTGCCCGGAAAGCACGTTGCCATCTACCTCCATGGTCACCTCTGCGCCCTCCGCCCATACTTCTTTAATATAGATTTCCACACTGCAATCTTTGGCGTTGAAAGCCCCGCGTACCTCAAAGTCGATATCAAAAATAGCCGTCGTATGCGCCGTTATACCTGATATTCCAGCGTCAACACTCGCCATCACTCCCGTGCCCTTGCCTGTAGAGAAAAAGATGGGTGAATCATCCCCTTCATCGAAGTAAATCGTAATCGGAAACTCTCCGGATACTTCCCAGTGTAGATCCTCGCCAGTTACTTTCCCCTGGCGTTCAATCCGTATTGTCGCTGTGCCCGCCTCTCCACTCAAGACCTGTGAATCACCTTTTAAACCGGATTCAGGCGCAGGTATCTCTGATGTAGATCCGCCACAACTAGCAAGGAGCATCATGATGAGGATGGTGATGAAGAGTGAGCGGGTAGAGAAAGACGAGACCACCATGGACCACCTCCGGGATAGTGTTTGAGAGAACCGACTAATTGCGGCACTATAGGGCAGATTAACTGGAGAAGCAAGTGGATTTGTTTAGGCTCTAAGGACTGATGGGGTGATCCCCTACCGAAAAAGCGCCCAGGGCTGGACGAGCCTCCCCCTCGCTATCAAAGAGGGCGAAGGGACCCCAGAGCTCACCGCTCCAGTAGAACGTTGGGCTGAAGTAATACGCCCCAATGACTTCTTCTCTACTACGCATGTCGGCCAAAAAATCGGCAAGCCATTCTGCCTGACCATTCGTTGTGAGAGGATAGCCTGGCACTTGATACCGCCAGCCCCCAAAAGGACCACCGGATGGCAGCTCAGCCGGATAGGCAAATTCGGCAACTACTACAGGAAGGTTGATCGTTTGTTTTAATCGTTCCAGCGTCTGACAGAAACGCATAGCGCTGAGGGGTCCCATTGCCGAGGGGTAGTAGGATAAGCCAATGATGTCAAAAGGCACCCCGAGATCCCGCATCGCGGTGAAGAAAGCCTCGCTGAAGAACGGGTTAAAGCTGAGGGCGATATGGAGCATGATCTTCGCCCGAGGATGAGCAGCGTGCACACCATCGATGCCGGCTTTGATGAGCTCGGCCTCCATCGGCCAGATATCCCGGCGCAGATTATCGACCGAGCGCTCTTCGAGCGCAGCGTACACACCTGAAATACCGTAGTCGATCTCGTTCCCAATCGCGTAGTAGAGCGGATCAATGCCTGCTTCAAGTGTCCGACTTGTGATGTCTTCAGCGTATATACGGATGGCATCAGCTCGTTCAAGCAACGGTAGATCTTCCCACTCTGGCGGCGCAGGTTGCTTGTTTACATCAGCCCAATCCGGGCTGAGGAAAAGCACGGGATATATATCCAATCCCTCATCGAGAGCTCGTCGCCCTAAATCCAACGCATACTCTGCATTTGATTCCCCTTTCTCACCTACCCAGATGCGCAGGCGGAGTGCATCCACTCCTTGGGCAGCAAAGAGAGACAGAGGACCGATCGGAGATCCATTCACAGTCCACTGTGAGCGTTCCTCCTCCCCGCGAGGGAGATAGCCAGCATCAATCCCAACATTGAACGGTTCCAACCGTCCTCCAGCACCACCGCAGTGGAATGAGATTTCAGGGGATCCCGTCCAGTAGGTCACACCCTCCAGACGCAGCGTCCCGGCACCCAGGGCGCCGAAGAAAGACGATGCGTCCAGAATGCCAATCTGGCTAAGCTGTTCCGGATCCAACTGCTCGTTCTCATCCTGACTGTCCTCCCCCAGAATGAACCACTCCAGCGAGGCATGGACTTCCTGCAGTCCATCCTGAGGAAAAACAGGCAGCAATAGTTGGTAGTTAGAACCATCCGCTTCTGAAGCGGCGAGGAAAAGGTAGAAAGGGCGACCTTGAACCGAGAGCGTCAGGGAGTATCCGTCTACAGGTTCAGTCAGGTGGCTCACATTCCGGAAAAGGACCGCGAAGGACTCGGGAGCGAGCGCGATATCTGCCACCAGCGTCCCACTCTCGTGCCAGGCCTCTCCGACCGCCGGATCCTCTGCAAAAAAAGTCCATCCATCGAAGGAGGCATCAAATGTATCCCGGGCAAGGATCCTGCGATAGTCCTCATCCTGGAGATGTACATCAGACCGCGAATCAACCGGCGCAACCGTCGGCGGGATGGCAAGCGTCGGCTGAATTTTGCTGGATGCATCGCAGGCGATGACAGCAAAGATCACCGCAGTGATGAGCAGGATCAACCGGGGGATTGCCCATCTTTGCATACTACTTACACACCTCAGAGACCGCTTGGGTTCCGAAATTATTGTCACTCCGTTCGTCTTGCACCCTTGAAGGATAATACAGCTTCACGACGTTGAAAGTTGCATGCATGATGATCGATGCCAGGCAAACGCAGTTAAAGATTCATCCATTGATGCGGCGTATCCGGGGTATGCACTGTCTATCAGAGCTCGATCGCCCACAGGATTACGCACTCGTCGTTAGAACCCGTTAGTGGTCGAGCTGCACAATCGGCAATGCTATAAATTCGAAGGATGGGGTCTGGGGACGGAAGGTTTCCGCGGATGCGTGGGTTCTGGAAGGAATAACCGGGCAGCCAAACCTGTGACCAAGAGAACAAGCCCGGTCACGACGAAGGTCCCCCTCAAATCCCAGGTCAGCGCAATCCACGATCCCAGGAGCGGTGCGATCGACCGCGCTCCGGATCGAATTGAGGTATCCAAACCAAACACGGCTCCTTCTGCGCCACTGTCTGTATAACGTGCCAGGATCGCACTCAAGGTTGGGATCACGCCTCCGAGCGCCAAACCGACAAGGATTGACAAGATAAGAATCTGCCACTCTGCCGTAACCAGACTCTGGGGGATATAGAATACCCCAGCCAATATTGCACTTACCGCAGCCACTTTCCGATGCCCAACACGGTCGGCAAAGCGACCCAAGAACATAGCGCTTACTGTGGTGGCTGCTGCGCGGGCACCGATTAAGAGCCCGGTAAAGCTGTTCACCCGCCCCGCATCGACCATGAGTTCCACCACAAAAAGCGGCAGAATCGGGGCGAGCATGTTTCGAGCCAATTGCGTAAGGAAGCGCAGGCTGTAGGCAATTTTTACTCCAGGAGAGTTAAGGAGCTGACTCCAATAAGCGAGGACACCCCGTCCCCTTCTCTCTTCCGAAATTTCGGGGTGAAAATCCTCCTTTACCCCGATGAACACCACCACACCGGCCAGAAAGAGCATCGCCGCTGTTACATAGAAAGCAGAAGCGTAGCCAAAGGTATCCGCGACGATCCCACCGAGGAGAGGCCCAAAGGCAACACCAGCCCCGAGCCCTACCTGAAGCATGCCCATAGCGTAACCCATACGTTCTCTTGGAACTTGTGAAGCCAGCAAAGCAGAATTGGCGGCGACGGTCCCACTGACCAAACCTTGTAAAGCTCGGAGAGCGACCAACTGTTCTGCAGATTGAGCAAACGCCATCAGCAATAGAACGATTGAGCCACCAAAGCTGGCGCGAACAACCATAAGCTTGCGCCCATAGCGATCCGCAAGCCAACCCCACACGGGGGAGGCGAGCATCATCGTGAACGCTTGAGCGGAGAAAACCAGGCCAGACAAGAGCTCGACACTCATCCCGCTCGAAGATCCAAGACTCTTCACATAGAGAGGTAGGAAGGGGAAAATGCTGGAGAAACCGACCGCCGTCGCCATCTGGGAAAAGAAAAGGACAATGAGCGTTTGCTGCCAGCGAGGAATATTGGATAGAGCCTTCGGCATAAGGGGTGAATCATAACAGAGCAGGTTGCAAAATCAAGTTGGCAAGAGCCCGAATCCCTTTCCGCTGGGAACTCTCGCAGTCCTTCAAAAACCTTATGATACCGATTTCTAATTTGGGATTTGAATTTAGAGACGAAACACGGGAGCTTGGGTTTGATTAAGCCTCCCGTGGAGCCATCCAATTTTCCGTTGAAGCAGTCAATGAGTTTCAGCAGGATATCGCGACCAACTGCGACCCTTCTTTATCAGGCAAGAACTTTTTCGACTTCCTCTCCACTCGGCTCGGGCAGCCGGAGCGGCAGGATTACTGTAAAAGTGCTGCCCACACCTAACTCGCTCTCCACCTCGATATCTCCGCCCATCATATGGACCAAGTTCGATGCGATGGCCAATCCCAACCCGGTCCCTTTCACTTTCGAGGGGGAGGCGGTTCTGTCGAGTTGGCGGTAAGCTTTGAATACAGTCGCGAACTGGTCTTCGGGAATACCCGGACCCGTATCGCGTACAATCATGCGCCATTCCGATTTCCCATACGGCTCGATACGTACCTCCACCTCGCCCTCTTCAGTGAACTTGATCGCGTTACCGGTTAAGTTCAGTAAAACTTGTGTCAGGCGATCATCATCACCGATCAATCGTTCTGGCATCTCCGGTGATACCCAAACACTGCTGCTGAGGTTCTTCTCCTCGGCTATTTGTAGGCAAGAGCTCTCGAGTGTATGGACAAGGTCCATCAACTCAAAAGGTTCCTCAAAGATTTCCATCTCACCAGCTTCGATCTTGGATAGGTCCAGAATGTCATTGATAATCGTCTTCAGGTGTTTGGCGCTATTGGACACATGGTCCAATGCATGCCGGAGTTTTCCATTCAACGGTCCATACGCATCCCTCAACGCCAGGTCGCTGAAGACGATGATCGCGCTCAATGGTGTTCTCAGTTCGTGGCTGGTGCGGGCAGTGAATTGGGATTTCCTCTCGCTAGCCAGTTCCAATTTCTTATTCATTTCAACAAGATCATACGTCGCATTATCAAGCGCTTTACGCAGATCCTGCGTTGTGAGCTGGTTGATAAAAACCACAAAGATGAACGTCAATACTCCAAGAAAAGTAACCAACAATTCGATCGCCGATATGGGTAATCGCACAGGGGATTCAACATACGATAAAACAATGGTTACGACCAAATACATGGACGAAGCGAGCATAGCCATGCTGTAGCCTCGGGCTGGGGGGAGGATCATACCAGTAACCACAAGGAGAAGGAGGTAACCAGGAACAAGCATCAGGTAGATGCCATCCAATACAACACTATTGATCGCCAATAGGATGAGAAAATAAATAACGAAGACATAACTCCCGAAATCGGGCTTTCCTAAAATCGCGATCCGCTTCGCTATTAAGTTAATTGGAATAATCCCCACACATAATCCATAGACAAGCGCCATGGAAGGAGAAAATTGTGGAAGCATTACGATCGTCGATACGACAATTAAAGGAATGCTGAAAAGAATACCCGCATTACAAACTGCAATCACCATACGACCACGGCGGGCAGTTTCAATTTCCTCATATGGGGATTGGGTTCTGAACGGATTCATTAATTTCATGGTCTTTCCTGATGATTACTCTCTAAGAATTCCTATCCACAACTTGATTGCATGGATGTCCCCTCACGCCTTGTTAGTTACACGAATTATGCCAGCCGGCGTGGCTATATCGATTTCGAGACCCTCTTCTGCAAACCACTTTACATAATCTTCGCGCCAGAAGAAGCCGTAGGAGTTCCTGCTGCTTCTTACGACGAGATTCAAGTATTGATTTACATAAGGTCTGAGGATCTGGGATCCAAAGATCAACCCTCCCGGGCGGACCACCCTCACGGCTTCACGGATCGCCTTCTTAGGATCAGCGGTCCAGTGCAGCATAAACGCCCAATAGCTGGCATCGAAGCTGTTATCGTCAAAGGGGAGCCGGGTGGCACTGCCTTCTTCGAAAACCGGCATGTTCTTATCCGTTACAGGCGGATGCGTTGGGGCCAATCCCTTCAGCAAACCCATGAAATTGTTTCGAGCCAATTTCAACATCCCTGGCACAGGATCCACTGCTGTGATCGAGATATCACCACCGAGGTGCAGCCATATTTCCGCGGTTTCCCGACCGCTTCCACAACCTATCTCGATCAATTCCTTACCTCGCAACCACATCCTTTCCTTGCTTGTGAGATATGCGAAACATGCCTCTCGAACCGCAGAGTATATGCTAGCGTCCAGAACATCATCAAACATATTTACAACGCGATAATCGTCGCGCTCAAACACCTCTGTCACACCGAGGTTTTTATCCCGCAATCGATCAAGGATAAGATGGGACAGCGGCTCCGCTATCCGCGAAGCGACTCGCACCCTGGGATCTGTTCTAGACAGGATGCTATCAAGCGAAGGTAGGGGGACTTCTCGATTCAACGCGTAGGCTCCACTGTTTTGAACGAGTATGTTGTTCGAGTCATGCAGTAGGGTATTGAAGACTTCCTGTGTATACTCGCTATCGTAGAAATCGAATTCAGCCAGGATTTCGCCGTATGCTCTCGGCTGCTTTAAGAATTCGAAAAATCCCAATTTGCTTAACGTCTCTAGGACAAAGTACCGGAAGATTTGATCCCCCTGACGACCGGACTTCCTGGCTGACCCGGCGCTCTTGAAGATAATCCACCAGGTCTTCAATAATCTCATGCATCTCCTCTGGCCGCGGGCGGGATTACCTCGCGGTCAGATATGGTCGCATGAAATATATGAACTCGTCAACCTCGAAAGGCTTGGCGTAATAATCGTCACAGCCAGCTTCAAGTGCCTTTTCGCGGTCGCCGACCATGGCATGAGCAGTAAGCGCCAGTATCGGAACATTCTTGAACCGCGAGTTGCTCTTAAGTGAGCGCGCTACCTCCCAACCGTCCAGCTTGGGCAGGCTCAAGTCCATCAAGATGATTTCGGGGTCGTGCTCATACGCCAGCTTAATACCCTCGTGCCCGTCACGGGCGACGAGCACATCATCCTGATCGAGCATAATCTCCAGAATATTACACACGACGGCAATATTGGCTTCCTCGTCCTCGACGAGAAGGATCCGCCTGGTAGGCATCCGGTCGAATTCTAAAGCAGATTCTTGCTGTTTGGTTGTCCCTGCAAATTCCATGTCAAACCTCACATATTACACATCGGACCTGCTGTTATTATGCCTAACTTCCTTTTGCACTCCAGAGGTACATCCCCTCAGGTCTGGGTTTCTTAATGGATCAGGGTGCAGATTTCATGCCAATGCGAAAATCCGATCCCAACATCTCCTTGTCGTGAAGCTTCCGATGAGGAACAAACCTCCGCTCCAAATAGGCTGCCATCAAAAAAAAGTAATAAAAAGAACACCTCGAAGTTATTTGTTTCCCACTTGCCGTGAAATTCATTTGCCCGCAAAATACGTGCTCTTTTTGTGGGGACTGTCACAAACAACGTACAATCTTCGTTTCAGGGATAGATACCGCATACAAGCTACGGTCTCTGAAATGACCACCCGCATGAAAATCAAGAGGTACCTGAAGGAGGGCCCACCATGCGTCGCAATCTCATCCTAACTCTCGCTCTACTACTCTCCGCTCTCTTCCTGGGGGCATGTGGTGGTGGAGTGACACCTGCCTACTGCGATCCCGCAACTCTCGTCGCACCGCTATTGACCAAACCAAATAATGGGGGAAACTTCGTGCTTTACACCTCTCATCTATTATGGGCTTATCCCGATGCCACCTGCGAACCAGAAGGGTACAGAGCCGAAGTCAACACCGCGAGCGACTTCAGCGGAACGATGCTCGGCGCGACCACGACCATGCCAAATTCATTTGGCTGGCCGATTCCCCTGGTCCCCGGAACAACCTATTACTGGCGTGTGCGGGCTACGGTTGGCGCAACCGAGGGACCATGGTCAGATATCTGGTCCTTCAACGCCAAACCGATATGCGAGCTTTCAACGCTTGTTGCCCCTACCCCGCTCTTCCCATCAGAAGGGTATGAATTCATGCTTGACGCCCCCTCTTACCAATGGACCTACCCTGATAGCTCCTGCGCCCCGGCAGGTTACCATCTGCAGGCATCCAGCAACCTTGCCTTCACAACAATAGGGTTGGACATGATGGATGAAAACCCAGAGATGCTCTGGAATCCACCAGCAGGCACATCCCTGGGTAATTGCTTAACCTGGTATTGGCGTGTTGCCGCCATCGACGGAGGTACGGATGGACCTTGGTCCGACCCGGTAAGTTTCAGCATCAACGTCGCCGGGGCATGCCCTGGTGTCCCTTGCGCTCTTGGGGATTTAGTTGCCCCAGACCCAATGGTGCCTGCCCATTTCAGCATCGTCACTACACTCACGCCATCGCTGCAGTGGAATTATCCCGGCAGCTGCGAGCCCGGAAGCTATGCCATCCACCTCTCCGACGTTTTTGACATGTCCGACACCAGCCTTTTCGGCGGCACCGGCACGCCGGCGACATCCTGGAGCCCCGGTGTGCCCCTGGAACCCGCTACACAGTATTGGTGGCAGGTAGCTGGTTGGATCGGCATATCTACCGGACCCTTCAGTCCCAAGCAAACTTTTTTCACAGGTCCCGAATGCGCTTCAATCAGTGAGACTGGTGCGCCGGAGCTGCTTTCACCAGCGAATGGAGCGACCGTCACTGAAGAATATGCACGGCTGCATTACAGCCATAGTTCCACGGGATGCCTGCCGGACGGCTACTTCGCCGACCTGCAGACCGTCCCCGACTTCAGCGGAATCAACGAGTTAGGGGAATTCCATATCCCGGGCACAAACATCATCACGGGAGCCCTTAGCGACTGCACAACTTACTACTGGCGCATGGCTGCAATCCAGGACAGCACGCACGGTCCTTTATCCGAGACGCGCTCCTTCTCCACGAATTTCGAAGGGACATGTCCGCTGTCTCCTTTTCAGCCATTCGCAAAAGCTATTGAAGATCTCATTTGTCGCTTCGGACCTCGACCGCAGTCTGAAATTCGCGGTTACTTCCTAACAGGGGAAGAGTCCCCCATCCACGCACAGGATCTGCGGCATGAATGGTGGGTGATTGAAAACCCCGACAACCCGGTCGAACTCTGTTGGGTGCTGCAGGATGGTGTGGAACCGCAAGGCGACACCAGTGGTGTGCCGATGTGGAACGCGCCGGAGGAGGGGCTGCCTCTAGCTCCTATGTGCAGTTCCGAAATAAAGACTCAAGAACAGTGTGAAGCTGCGGGGGGAATTTGGAAACAACCTATCACCCGTGCAGGAGCTCCCTACTGTGAATGTGACTGACATTCGAGATAATTGCTAGGTTAAGAGAGCCTTCCAGCTGGAAGGCTCTCTCCGATTTCTGGAACGGGCGTCCAACCATCAGAATAGCCACCTGATGATTGCGATTCATATAGGTTCACCTATCAAATCTCATTTCACGTTGGAGCCGCTCCATGTGTCGGCCCGCGTTCCCCAACATAAAGGGGCACCCGGCTGGGGCACATCTCACCTGCCCGAACCACGGGCGCCGGATGCCGTTGCCCTGCTGTAATATCGACCCGTTTACCCTCTGTAAACACCCGGGCGACGAGGTCCTAATTACAGGAATCGGATCAGCAACCACACCAATGCGAGAGATGTGGTGATAAGCAGCACTGGGAACCCCTTCTTAATGAAGTACGAATAGGTTATCGGATAACCTGCCGCCTCGGAGATACCAGCGGTGACCATGTTCGCGGATGCACCAATCAGCGAGCCATTCCCGCCCATCGCCGCTCCTACAGAGAGACAGAAGAATAGCACTTTGCTGTCAGCGCCTGGAACCGTTGCAGTGAGAAAAGCAATGACCGGCAGCATGGCCGCGGTGAAGGGGATGTTGGCGATGACCATCGAAAGTATTGCGCTGAACCAGGTGACCGCCAGCATGGTCAGCAGCAAGCTATCGCCGACCATCCGGCCGATTAAATCCGCGATCATACTGATTAAGCCGACCTCTTGAATCCCACCGACGACGATGAACAAGGACATGAAGAACACCAGAGTCGTCCAGTCGACTGCTTCAATCATCTCCTCGATGTCTGGTTTGATCCAGATTAACAATACGGTTGCGCCCATCAAGGCGGTTACGGCTGGCAACATGTGGAATTGCTCTCCAATAACGAACAAGATGAGCATACCGGCGAATACGATAGCCGCTTTCCTGAGCTGTTCGCGCTCAGTGATCTGCCCCCGCTCAGCCAGCTTATCCATCAAGAGTGGGGAGGCATCGTGCGCAACCACCAACTCGCGTCGATAGACAAGAAAACAATAAACTAACAAACCGGCGAAAGCCATCAAGACGCCCGGCGTCAGATTTACAAGGAAATCGTTGAAGGAGATGTCCCAAAACGAGCCGATCAAGATGTTGGTCGGCGTCCCGACCAGAGTGCTCACTCCGATCACGTTTGAAGCCATGACCTCTGGAATGAGCAGTGCCAGTGGATTAATGCCCAGCGCTAGAGAGATCTGGACTGTGATCGGGGTCATTAAAAGCATGGTTGTCACATTATCGAGAAAAGCGGACGCTATGCCTGTGATCAACATAAGGATTGGCAGCAGAAGCCAGGTGCGTCCGCCCGAGACGCGATAAGCGAAGAATGTCAACCATTGGAAAATCCCGGTATTTTCGACAACCGCGATTACGATCATCATACCCATGATCAGGAAAATCACGTTCCAGTCGATATATCGCATCGAACTGGCGAAGTCAAAAATGAAAAGACCATCAGATAGGATGGGGCCCAGATAGCTGACCCCAAAAAGGACCGTAATACCCACGAGAGCGGCGAGTGTATTATGGATGATACCGGTTGCAATCAGCGCCAGGACCAATAAGAAAACCAGAGTCGCTATCCAGAACGCCGGACTGATTTGACGCTGCAATGTAACATCCTGCATTACGATTGTTTCACCGGCACCTAACTCCCGAATCTCGTTTAGAACCAATTGCAGCGAATAACCCTGAAAATGTGACCGTTCGATGTACACCGAAAGGGTACCTGGGAACACCCTGGGGAGGACAAGCGCATATCGTCCGTCCTCCTGGGTTATTGTCTCCGCTACCGGATCATTTTCGCCGTCTACCGCCAGCACGACCCTCGCATCTACGACGGGCTGATTCTGTTGATCCTTCACGATGCCGACGATAAGGACAGCCGGATCTATCTCCTGAGCCTGAATGCCTTCTCCTGGTAAGATAAGTCCAAGAATGATGAAAACAAGAAGGAAAGCCAGCGTAAAGTGGCGAAACGACGCATTCATCCTTCAACCTCATCTTCCAGGACAACTTTTGCACCGCATTCACTCTCAATCCGTTCGATGAACCGCTCCAGCCGATCGATAGAGAACACATCCCCCTCCTGCTCCCCGAGTGGACGCCCCATGATGATAAAGTCCGCCTCAAGTTCCTGCGCCAACCCAACGATTTCCTCGCCTACTTCTCCATGACGAACGTCAGCTTCCGCAGAGATTCCATCCACTCTTGCAGCTTCCTGCGCAGCGAGTAAGATGAACTCACCCATCTCGTGCATTTCCTCAGAAATATGTCGGACGCGACTGCTCTCTGTGTATGCCAGGAAATCCAGATTTACTACATATAAGAAATGCAAATCCAGATTTTTTTCCTTGGCAAGGGCGATCGCGCGTTTGATCGTTGGTTGGCTGCTGGGTCCGCCGCGAATTGGACATATGACTCCAGGCATATCGTTCTCCTTAATCTTCGCTTTTTAATCCTATCCCGCGGAGCAAAATAGAAAATTCCTACGGTGCAATTCTATCTCAAGATGTTGCACTGTGAAAACTCGAAAGATTAGAGCAAGAGTACCCAGACACACTATGAAAGTACAGGATGGCAAGAAAATCAGGCTTCATCAAGCTCTGCTCCTCGTAACTGCAAACCATCGGTATTCATTTGCAAATCCGTTTTTACTGGTAACCACTCTCAGCAGGAGAGAGATCGCGGAGCCATAATTACCCCTGTCTGCGTTCTTTTCTAGAATTCGGGTAGCTAGAGATCAAAGGATGCGGCAGCGCCAGACCTCCAGTATGTTTTTCCTCATAATGGGTGATATCATGAGTCTAGAGGGCCAGAATGTCTCTAAATATTATCGCTGCTGGAAATTGAGAGAGGAACGGACGATGAAAACCAGCTATAGATTTATCCTACTTCTAGTTTCCCTGCTTCTCATATCAGCCTGCGGACCGTCTGAGGCCACACTTCCAGCGGATACCCCATCCCCGACAGCGGAAGGCATTTCGGTGATAGAGAGCGTTCAAACCCATACGCCTTCCCCCACGCCCCCCGAGCCTGTTCCTGATATACCAACCGTATCAATTCCAGAAAACGTAACGCCCTTCCCGCCGCTCCCTGTCGGTGAACCGGTGACAATCACATCCATCCACATGATCACGGAGCTTGGTGGATGGGCGATCGGCGGTAACCAAGATCCGGGCGACCATGTCCTGCGCACATTGGATGGCGGCGAGACCTGGGCAGACGTCACTCCGCCTGAACCCAGTAAGTCCACAGTCCCTGCGCGCAAAGCCGCTGTGGGATCCTTCCTTAACCTCGATCAAGCCTGGGTTCTGTTTTATCCAGACGAGTTTTACGGCGGCGAAGGTCCTGTGAGCATATGGCACACCGAGAATGGGGGGACAAGCTGGACACGAGGCGAGCTCGACAAAAGACTGGAGATCAACGAATCACCTCCAAGCGTGTTGTTTGTCGACACTCAATCGGGTTGGATTTTCGTTGAGGGCGTCGTGGGAATGGGGCACCATTTATACTACTTACTGCGATCGGAGAACGGTGGCAACACCTGGGAAGTCCTGGCTGAACCCCCGGATAGCGTGACAACGTGCCACCACATGGGAATCACTTTCCTCGATGAGCATCACGGTTGGATGACCAGCCAATGCCCATTCGAACTTGCTGGGGGCGTTTTCCTCGAAGTGACAAACGATGGAGGTGTTATTTGGGACCGGCTCACTCTTCCACCTCCTGTGGACACACCCGATCTCTTTGATCAATCCGTACTGTGCAGAACCAGTTCTCCTAACATTCTCTCTCAAGAGCACGGGATGCTGGTTGTTTCCTGTTACCCAACTGGTGGAGAAGAGTTTATACACTTCTTATACACGACTGAGGACAGCGGCTCCACCTGGCAGACGAGCATCTTCCCCGGCGGCGAGCTTTCGATGCAGGCGGATGGATTCGGCTGGGCCTTTGGGAAGGAGTTTTTTAGAACTCTGAACTCTGGTTTGACGTGGGAGCGAGTCAAGCTCGTGAGTTGGGAAGGTCAATTCAGCTTCATCAATCCTGATCATGGGTGGGCGGTCGCCCGCGCAGGTGATGAGATAGCGCTCGTACAGACCGCCGACGGCGGAAAGACCTGGCAAGAGATTGTGCCGCTAGTAACACCATACACGAGCATGGCGCCAGTAGAAAGATGCATGGTTTCCGCTTCAAGTGTCGTAAGCGCATACAACCGGCCGAGTCTACAAGCAGAACCCTTCAGCGACGTATCGGCTGGAATGTCACTCTATGCAACCGCGCGCACCGCGGATGGGTGGATTGGTTTCGACCCGGGGTACGCGCAAGCGGCGAACATCGGCGTCTTCCATAACCGCTGGATTCAAGAGGGACCAGCCATCGAGTTCGAAGGTGGTTGTGATTCCCTCCCCATCGTCGTCGGCCCTCCACCGGGTATATGTTTCAACATGTTTATGACCGAGGCGCCGCTCCTTGCGCAACCGCTGCCCGACGCTGATGTGCTTTATTTGATCTCGCCGGCGGACTACGCCATGGTGATTGGAAAGTCGGCGGATGGCTGGCTGCGGATTGACCTGAGCGTAGGTAATATTGGCCAGAATATCGAAGGTTGGGTCGAGGGGGCAAACGCCAATTTCAACGGTCCATGCACCGACCTTCCATCCATAGAACCCTGAGTCAGTTAGGTCATGTAGATCATGAATAGAACTTGAAGGTGATTGCATAATCTAAATAAAAGACCGTACGATACAGATGACCATCATAAGAGGTGCACAATGGCGAAATCAGTTCTTCTTTTTCTTCTTCTCCTCTTTGTCGCCGTGTGGCTTATTGCAAAGCCAGGTGTGTTTGTCATCCCACCTATGAACGATTATCCAGAAGGAGCGACATTGCTCTATTTCGATCGGTCGAGCGGGTCCCCATTCTATACGTCCACCGATTCCTATTGCCTATACTCGTCGGGCGAGGTGACGACGCGCTGCCGTAACGCGGCGCTCAATTCGATCGATCCCTTGCTCCAGAACCTTCTCACAACTTTACCGTATTCAGAATGGGCATATCTGCAAAGCACAAACGGGGTGATGTATACACCCTAACAGGATCAAACTAAAAATCTTGTAAGATCTCACATTGCCCCCCGATGCTTGGTCCCTGTGGTTGATCTCGCTCGCCAAGGAAGTCGGCATTCGCCCGCAGACAACACAGGGATAATTGCATAGATCCTCATTCTTCAAAGCTGATCCTGAAATAAGTATCTATTCTGATTGCCAACCTTTTTGCATTAACGCAATTGCCAGGGATGCTTGTTGCTGACCGCAACGGGGTCGCTGGATCGTTCGGTATCCGTTCAAAGACCCACGATTGTATAGGATTGCGAAACGGGGCAGAAAAGGCGACTGAATTGCTCTCTGAAGGTGAGTTTGAGTTTCATTTTCTTTTATTCCATTTCCACTACTACGTATCGTCTAAATTCACGGCTTCGGATAGGGTGTTTTGCATCGGGCAGGATATCTAGTTAGGGGAATAGCTGGTATCCAAGGATGCCAATCTCGCTTTGCCAGGTAATCGAGGAGCATGGAGGGTTCAATCACCCACGCTTCATGTAGAAGAATCTACGATGCCATTGAAGCATCGGAGTAAATTCCAGTTCTGAAAACTCTTGATCACTCCAAATAAAAAAAGAGCAGATCGTGGAATCGGCTCTTTCTTACAACTTGTATATATACTATGCCAGAAGCGGGCCGGTGTCGTTCATCTCACCAAATACTCTCGTTTTCCCACCCGTCTCGGCATCTGCCAGGACGACACCCTTCAGTTCTACAAAATTGGTGAAGAATTCATAGAAATCAAAAAGTGGCGCTCTGTTTTTTTGATCTAGAGCTTCTCCCATGAGATTATCGCAAATAAATGTTATTCGGCTTCGGATTGGGGAAACAGAAACCAGGTGAGCAGTTCCAACGATGCTCTCAATCGGAGGTTCGAGCTGGGGATCGCGTGGTTTAGAGAGAATCGACACACGCAATGCGCTTGTCATAGGAGAAAAATGCAGCGCTGCTGGATCACCGCGTAATGACCAAAGGGAATAGCCATATTTCTCAATAGCTTCAATAAGAAGTTTTATCGATTGGGAGATGTTACAAGCAGTATAAAGGACAGACGCTGTGTCCATTCCTCCATCCGTTCGGGTTGAAAGAATAGGCATACAAAAGGTATCCCCCAGCGCCATTCAAGCCGGATTAAAATTATACCACGGCTTGATTTCCGCGCCAGACTGTCAAGGTGAAATCTTACCCTATATGTCCAACCGTTGATCGTTCATCGGGCTCAGACTCTGTTCAGGAGACCTCCTCCCCCAAAACGAGGCGGATCCTGTGCTTCACGGGATCACGTTTGAGCAGGATAGTGCCGTCTTCCAAAATACGACCGTCCATCTCAATCGAGCGGACGCCTCGCTCGACATGATCCGGGTTCTGAACTTCAATGAGGTAAACCGCCTCACCATAACGATAAGTGAGTGTAAACCCATCCCACCAACGGGGGATGACTGGATCCAGACGGATCCGCTCCCCTTCACGATGGAATCCAAGGATCTCTTCGAGCCACGCGCGATACATCCATGCGGCCGAACCTGTGTACCACGACCATCCCCCTTGTCCAACGCGCCCCTGTAGATCATATACGTCCGCTGTAGCGACATATGGCTCAACTCTGTAACGCCATACGTTTTCGGACTCCTTGGTCAGCTCAATCGGATTCATCAGGCGCAGCAGGCGTGCTGCCCGATCACCGTCTCCCTTGCGAGCCATCGCCATTGCGAGCCACAGGGATCCATGCGTATATTGGCCACCGTTCTCACGAACGCCCGGGGGGTATCCCTTAATGTACCCGGGGTTCCGGCGCGATTTATCGAAAGGAGGCGTGAAAAGCAGGACGAGTTTATCCTCCTCGCGTACAAGCTGCCTCCAGGCTGATTCAAGGGCGCGGCTTGCTCTTTCACTATCCGCCGCTCCGCTCAACCACGCCCAAGATTGCGGAAGCGAATCGATGCGCGCTTCATCGTTAATAGATGACCCGAGTGGGGTTCCATCATCAAAAGTCGCGCGGATGTACCACTCCCCGTCCCAGGCCTCGCGCTCGATCCGCTCAGACAGGACCCGCGCCTTCTCCAAGTATTGCACCTTTAAAGTGTCCTCACCTAGGCGATCGGCGAGGTCGGCCATTCGCTGAAGCACATCGACCAGGAACCATGCTAGCCAAACGCTCTCCCCTCTGCCGTTCACCCCCACCCGATTCAACCCATCGTTCCAATCCCCGGTGCCGATAAGCGGTAATCCATGCGGCCCTTCTGTTAGTCCCCGTTCAAGCGTTCGCCGGCAATGCTCGAATAGGCTAGCCTGCTCCAATGTAGCATCGGGGATGAGAAAGGCTTCATGCTCATCATCCTCGAGCTGCCTGGCATCAAGGAATGGGACTTTCTCCAAAAGAACTGCTTCATCGCCCGTGACACGGACATACTGCGCCGTGACATAGGGAAGCCAGAGTAGATCATCCGAAATTCGGGAGCGGATGCCGGCGCCACTTGGAGGGTGCCACCAGTGCTGCACATCTCCGTCCCGAAACTGCCGGCTGGCAGCTAGCAAAAGATGTTCTCGGGCAATACTCGGCATTGTGTAAAGGAAAGCCATCATGTCCTGAAGCTGGTCGCGAAAGCCAATCGCTCCCCCGGATTGGTAGAAGGCAGAGCGCCCCCAGATGCGGCAGCTCAAGCTTTGATACAGCAGCCACCGGTTAAATAGGAAATCCATTGATAGCTCGGGCGATTCTACATGGATCGTCCCCAGAATATCATCCCACCAACTCTGGGTGCGCTCCAGGGATGCATGAACCGCCAAATTCTCTCGGTATGTGCGCACGATTCGGATGGCTTCTTCATTTGAACTTGCTTGCCCGAGGATGCAAACCAATTCCGTCTCTTGTTCCGGTGCAAGCTCAATCTGAACCTGGATCGCCGAGCACGGATCCAAGCCCACACCCGTACGCCCCCCCAATGAAGTGCGCGCCAGCCCTAACGGTTTCACCATCGTCCCATTACGCCCGAGGAATTCCGCTCGATCGGCTGTGTAGGAAACTGCATTCAGACTCATCGCCGCAAAGGCCACCTGCTCAGGGAAGTCCGGGTGATAGCCGTTGCGAGCGAGCAACACCTGGTCGCCCTCCTCCCAGTCGGTGACAACGTGCATATGAGATGTCTCCCGGTCCTCGCCCAAGGTCCATTCAACATAAGAGAAGATGGACAATTTCCTTATCTTGGATGAATCGTTTCGCAGCTTCAGAATCTGGAGGCGAACAGGCTCCCCGCCTTCATCATCTTGAGGCACGAAGACCGTCAACTCCTGCTCGATTGCATGACTGTTATGCTCGAAAACACTGTAGCCGGCGCCGTGTCTGGCCCGATACGCTGGTCTTTCCCGAATCGGTAAGGCCGTGGGATTCCAAAACACGCCGCTCTCATCATCTCGAATGTAGATCGCATCCGAGGCGGGATCCAGAACAGGATCATTAGACCATTCGGTGAGACGATTCCGTTGACTGTTGCCACACCAAGTAAAACCCACCCCAGATTCGCTGACCATCGTGCCGAACTGGCGATTGGCGATGACGTTCACCCAAGGCGTCGGTGTATGAGTTTGCGGGCCCAGATAAATCACATACTCGCGTCCATCCTGTGTGAAGCCCCCCAAGCTGTTGAAGTAAGGAAGATCCATGAAGGAAAGCCGCGCGGATGGTTCCTCAGTCACCCGCTTCGTTCGCATCTCCTCCGGAAGTTCAACACTCTCAGAGGGTGCCCCTAATTGTTGTGATAGAGGGCCGCGAGCGGCAACGAGGGAGACATAGGCCGTGGCAAAAATGAGCTTCAAATCATCCTCGGGGATCTGGTCCGCGCTGCGAAGGAACACGCCACCGGGTTGATCAACACCTGTATACATAGAATTGACCTGGATCAACCTCTCAATCAGCTCATTGAGTGGCTGCTCGTAAGAACTCGATTCCTCATTCAAGATAACGAGGTCAGCAACCAGACCGTGCTGGCGCAAGTAGGTATGCGCTTGGAGCATCTGCCGTACAAGGCTGATGTCCAGCATCTCCCCGATGCTCACAACTACGACGGGATGATCGCCAGAGATACCGTACGGCCACAGCGAAGATTGGCCTTTTTGGTTGCCTTGAATGCGTTCGAGCGGTGGTCGTAATTGCGCATTGGGGTAGAGCATGTGCGCCGCCAAGCGCTGGAAACGGCGCGCATCATCGGGGTGGATCCGCAGCAACCTCAATTCAAGCTGAGAATAGACCCAGGCTAATTCCATCGCCCGCGAGACTGCAGAGGGTTCCCCGTATTTCTCCATGAGCGCCAAAACACCTGCGCGCGACTCCGACGCTCCCAGGATCAGTGAAAACTGGGAACGCTGACCCGGTCGCAGTCTCACGCGTCGACGCAGGCTCAGAATGGGATCCAATACGTAACCGGCGCTGTTGGTCAAAGTACGTCCCATCGCCTGTGGATGGTTCTTGGTCCCCCCCCGCCCGATGAATATTTCACGGTCGGTTTCATACTGCATGCTCACTTCGGCATCGCGATCGAAGGTCAGACGATGAGCGACGAAAATGGGCGGATCATCTTCATCGCGCGCTCTGCGCGAAGCCACCAGCGAGCGTTGAGTTTCGACAGCTTCAGTCTGGATAAATAATTTGCTGAATGCCGGGTGCTGGCGGTCTGCAGTGTGCGGAGCCATGGCAAGCTCGTTGTAGCTTGTGACTTCGACATGGTGTGTGCGGGTGGTGCGATTGATAAGCGTGACACGCCGAATTTCAACATCGTCCTCCGGAGAGACCACAATCTCCGTCTCGGTCTCAATCCCATTATCCGAACGGCGGAACACCGCCCGATCTACGGAGAAACGCACCTGATATGATTCGGAGTCTTCATCCACCGGATGATAGGTGTTGGACCAAACCTTGTTGCTATCCAAATCCTTAAAGTAGCAATATGTTCCCCAAGAATCGGTTGTCGTATCCGCTCGCCATCTCGTCAAGTCGAAATCGCCCCAGCGGCTGTACCCGCCACCAGCGTTCGTCACCATCAATGCGTATCTGCCGTTGGAGAGTAACTCCACTTTCGGCATTGCTGTATGGGGTGTATTAAATTTACTGACAGAAGGAGCGATCTCGGATACAGATACCAGCGACGGAGGTCCTTCACGTGTAGAGATGTGGTGCACCGGCGGTGAAACAGGGATACGCTCATAAAGCAAGGGTTCTGCCGCTCGAACCCGTGGATCGGCATGGAACCAGCGTTGGATCGATCCTTCGTGGAGCAGGTTGGTCAGTGCAAGGAAGCTCATTCCCTGATGATGCGCCATATATGCCCTGATGATCACCCCGCGTTCACCTTCCCGTACGCGTTGGCGGTTGAAGTCAATAGATTCGTAGAAGCCGTAGTCAGCCATCAAACCTTCCGCGGAGAGTCTGCGCAGGTTGGATGCGGCTTCTTCAGGTGAGATGCTCACCGCCAACAGCGTGGCATAGGGTGCAATGACGAGATCCTCTTCCAGACCACGCTTCAAACCCAACCCGGGAACGCCGAAGGCCCGATATTGATAGGTTTTGTTCAGGTCCAGATCTCCATAAGCGGATTCCGAGATTCCCCACGGCACCTTTCGCTTCCTGCCGTAGTCGATCTGCACCCTCACGGCTTCCTTCGCCGCCGCGTCGAGCAATGAATTCGAGAACGTGCGTTGGAAGAGCAGCGGCATCAGATACTCAAACATCGTACCCGTCCAACTCAAGAGTGCCATCCTGCCGTTGATCGCGCCATAAGGGCGGTGCATCGAGAGCCAATGTTCATTGGGGACATCGCCGCGGGCGATGGCAACGAAACTACCCAGGCGGGCTTCACTAGCTAATAGATCGTAGAACGAGCTATCCAGGCTTCCCTTGGAGAGGTTAAATCCAATCGAGAAGAGTCTTCGCTCCGGGTCGTAAAGGAAACGCATGTTGATCTCGCGAGATAGCGTGCGGGTCTGCTCGCCAATCGCCTCTGCCTGCGTGAACAATTCGCCAGCTAACCGCTTCGCATCCGAGAATGACTCATCAAGCCGTTTTTGCCATCTTTCAATTTCTTGCGGGAGTTCTTCCCGAACGCTAGTGAGTAGGGCGATGGTCCGCTCGACGTCGGAATCGTCGGAGGCGAGCGCCCTGAGAGAGGGGGCTTCTTGTAGGGCGGAGTGGATCTCCCTGGTAGTGCTCCCCAACGACTCAACCCACCCCTGCTGCTCATCGAGGATCTCCACCCAGAGAAGATATCGGTCAATCAGATCGAGACGTGCCGAAGTCATTCTCTCGACCTGCCTTGCCCAATAGGCTGCGCCGGTCACAAATCCAGCATTTTCGCGCAGGTGATCGGCAAGTTTAAGCCCGATGGAATGCACCTCGCGCAGCAGATGTATGCGATCCATCAGACGCGTCGGGGCTCTATGCAACAGAACCATCATCCGTTCCAACTCTGCATATTTGCTGCCGGGTTGCTCCGCCTTCAGCTCACGCGCCAGGACCTCAACGGAATCCACAAGACCGTCGGTAAACCCAGTATGGAGGAGCGGACGATCCAGCATCTCCCAGATACCATGCTCCAGAGCCCATAGACAACTGAGAAGATTTCCGCTGTCAACCGCGGACACGTATCTGGGTTCCAACGGAGTGAGCGTCTTCAGATCGTACCAATTTAGGAGATGACCCTCGTGTCTCTCAAGACTGCCAAGCGTGGTGAGGGTATTACCAAGGCGATAGATCACTTGGTCGGGCGTGAGATATCCAAAATCAAACGCGCTCACTGCGCTTAACAACCACAGTCCAATGTTAGTCGGGCTAGTCCGCATCGCGAGCTGATTTTGATGCGAAACCTGGTAATTATCAGGCGGCAGCCAGGATGTCTCCTCCCCCACGAAATCCTCAAAATAGCGCCAGGTATGGCGCGCGATGCGGCGCAACATCCGCAGATCCCTATCGGCCAAATCCTGGGTTTGCGAACGGGCAACAGGCTTGATGTTCATGCTCCAGCCGATGATCGGTGTGAGGAACCACAGGAGAAGAAATGGGCTGGCTACAGGGAGACTCTCAGGTGAGAGCATGAAGAGCAACAACCCCACCCCCAATGAGAACAGGCTGATTGAAGCCATGTAGATAATGAATATAGGCAGCTGGCTTCTGGATCGCCATTGAGTCATCTGCGCCGTCGTCCACTCAAGCAAACCACGATGCGTGACGAATCGGCGATACAGGGCGCGGATGACCGCATCCAGCGTCAGGCCGGCCTGGTGGGGTAAGAGTGCGGCATCAACAAGGGAGCGTCGAATATCATGCGCAATTTGCCATGGTGAGAATGAGCGTAAACCCCAGCGACTCGTCGCCCAGGTCAGCGGCTGCGCCAGCGGCTGGAACAGAAGCACCGCGCCCACCAAAATCGTTGAGGCACTGCCCATCGCGGGGGAGATCAACCATGATAGAGCCATCAACAGCACACTGAATACCGGGACCAGGCTGCGCCGCAAGTTGTCGAAGATCTTCCACCGATTCAGGGGGGAAAGCGGGTTGGGAACCCGGCCCCCATCGGCCGATGGCACGCGAGGTAGTATCCATTCCGCGATTTGCCAATCACCTCGAATCCAGCGATGCTGCCGGCGCGTGAAGGTCAAATAATCCGGCGGGAAATCATCATACAACTCAATATCACTTGCCAACCCCACACCTACATGCGCGCCCTCGATCAGGTCATGGCTGAGGAGTTTTTGCTCAGGGAAACGGCCGCGCAGCACCTTATCGAAGACGCGCGGATCGTAGATCCCCTTCCCGTGATAGGAGCCCTCACCGGCCAAATCCATATAGGCGTCCGATACTGCCTTTGTGTACGGGTCTATGCCGACGGGATCGGTGAACAGGCGACTGAAAGGCGTCTGGGTCGCGCTGGGCAGCGATGTGCTCACCCTGGGTTGAATAATTGTGTAAGTTCCATCTAAAACCTTGCCCTGAGGGGTGAGAACCGCGGTATTGAGAGGGTGTGCCAGTGTCTCAATCAGCCGGCGTGCGATATCGCGCGGCATCTGTGTGTCACTGTCCAAGGTTATTACGAAGCGCACATCCGCAATTCGGCGTGGGTCGCCCACGCGCACGATTTCAACTTCACCGGCATCCGCACCTCCAGCGATCAGCCTGTTCAATTCCTCAAGTTTGCCGCGCTTCCGCTCCCAACCGATATATCTTTGCTCAGATTCTGTCCATGTGCGTGGGCGATGAAAAAGGTAGAAGCGATCAGAGCCGTACTTTCGATTGAGGTCCTTTATGCCATCGACCGCCTTCTGGAGCATAACATCATCGCCTGCTCGATGGGTCTCAAGCGCATCGCTGTAGTCTGTGAAAAGGCTGAAGATGAGATTGGCTTCCGGATTCGCCAGGTAGCGGGTTTCGAGCTTTTCCAGGTCCTTCTGAAGCGTTTCTTCATCGAGCAGCAGGACAGGGACGACAACCAACGTTCTGAACACCTCCGGGATGCCACTGCGTCGGAAGTCCATCTTCGGCAACGTGTTCGGCGGCAGGAGACGCGTGAGGAGGTAGTTCACGGCCTGAACCGCAAGCTGACTCGAGGGACCTATCAGCAAGATCCCCAGGAAGACCAGGAGGAGGGGTGACATCCTCCGAGCGCCGATCATGAGGCCGAGAATTGTGAAAAATCCGCTGACCAACCCGATCGAGGTGAGGTAGATCCCTGTGGGGTGGCGGCGAATCCACTGAAGGATTCGGAAACGAAGTGGTTCGCTGCATTCAACGCTCTTCACGAGTTCGCCTCGCTTGGCACCGATGAGGTATAGGCCTATATGGCCTTCGCGCGAACGCCTCCCCGTCCGAGAAGTATGTGCCTCCGCGAGGTCAACCGCCATATGTGCGACGGTCTCCTCCGATGCCTCACCCCCGCGAGCGATCTCCTCCACCGCCTGCCTGTATCTGTTGCGCGTCTCAAAATCCATATCGAGATATACGCGGGCCGGATCGCGCTTTAATATCTTGTCCACTGCACTATGACGTTCGAAGACTTCACGCCAATCGAGCAAGGATAATTGCCGCAGACTCGTAATCGCATTCCCGATAGACACCTGCTCCGCTGCCTGACGCCCCTGCTCGCGCAGGTTGATCTCACCTGCCGGGCCACGGAGTGTTCGTTCCAGCCAGCTTTGCATCGGAACCAGGGCGGCATCCTCATCATAGAGATGCCCCATAATCTGTGAGCCGAAATAAGCACTCGGGTTCGGTTGATCTTCAGTTAGTTCAGCTAACACGGCGAATATCTGATCCGGATCCCTTCTGGCCGTCGTAAGCAATCGATTTGCCCAGAAATCAGCCTGCTCCCGCTCTCTCAACTCCCCCATCATGCGGATGGCCATCTGCTCAATCGACTCGACCAGCGTGATGCGGAGCATCATCGGAACCGCCCATAATTCACCGATTGTGAGGTTTGAAACCGACTGATATGCAGAGAGGAACTCATCGATGTTCTGCCGGTCCAGACGTGCATCGGTGTGCATGACAAGTTCTTTTGCCAGGCTATACACGCGCGGGCGGCCCTTATGCTGTTCGCTCCCCAATACGGGGAGTTCGAAAAAGAACTCCTTCGGCAAATTAATTTGAACATCGCGAATGTGACTCTGGATCAGATATTCATTATCCAGCACCCACTCAGCGGAGGGGGAGATCGTCTGTTCGAGCCTCTCCACTTCTGCCAAATCTCGTCGAATCGATCGTATGACCTGCCGGGCTTCTTCCATCTGGCGCAAACACAAGATATTGCCACGACCACCCAGGACGATGCTATGTTCTTGCGCTAGCTTAACCGCGTGCTGCTGAATCTGCGGCGCAGGAAGCGGGACCAGTTCAAACCGATCGTCTGCAGATGGATAACTCCGTTCAGGATGGATGGCAAAGATGGTCGGCTGAACCTCCCCATATTCACGCAGTATTGGGATCGCCCACCGGAGTGATCCGACATCCTGCTGCAGCAGGACGAGGAATTCGTCCTCCAGGATCCAGCGTACGTAACGAGCGATCAGATCGCGCTTTAACCCCAAATCCAATACGCGTACGAGAGAGAACCCCAGGACGACGCCGATTGCATACCCCAGCAATGCAGGGATCGCGCTGCCCCAGAGATGACCAACACCAAGTTGAACCCCCCCTGAGCGCCAGGCGACCAGGAAAGTCGGCAAACTTATCAGCAAGCCACCAAGAATTCCACCGATCAATCCGTATAAGTCCGTCGCCTTGTGGATTGAAACGGCGCCGTTAGTGGATTTTTTAAGCAGGGCTACTCGCCGGACTCTGCGCTTCCTTAGAGCCCGGTATGCCAAGGCTGCTGCTTCCTCTTCGGTATAGAAGGCCAGGATCAGACCCGGTTTCCGCATGCTTCCTTCACCCTTCCCGCTTTTGATGTGACATTCCCGCCCTCAGTACTTTTCAATCATAAATCGGATACAAACTGATCGTTGGTTGACACATGGACCACGCCGCGCTGATCCGTCGCTACAATAGGCCAATATGTGTCTTATTGTAAGCTGCACACTACCGTGTTATAGCACGGGATTATGTATCTTATCACTAACCCTCGAACTGCTCACAGTACCTTTCCAAAAGCGCGCTCAAGCATAAGGGGTAGACATTGAGCGTATGCCGGACATAGATTGTCTTCTCATCACTTTAAACGACCTGAGCAGCTCGAACCACACTCTTGAACACCGCGGGGCATCTACTCGAACGCGCAACTTCATACATCGATAATCTGCGAGACGAAGAGGACAAATCCTCTTTGATTGCGACAATTAGCGGATAAAATAGGCATCATTCTCGTTTCCGTGAGGGGATAGTTGGAATCCCTGGTCAAGTCGGAATTCACTGTTTCGATAGATACCAAGATTTGCGACCGAGGTTACATCGCCCATCGATGATCATACCGACCAAACTTCTACTTGAAGATCAACGCCTGATCGATGCGCCATTTACAGCCCACTCGCTCGAAGACCTAACTGGGCTTGAGCCTGCTGGAATCTACACCACCGCGCGGACATATGATGCAACGAATGTTGTGATGCTGGATGCGCACTTAGATCGACTTGAGGAATCCGCTACATTGGAATCAATTCCATTTCAGTTGGATCGTGCGAGTCTGCGTGGAGCGTTACGAGATACCCTGGCCGCCGGCGGTTATGAAAATGCGCGCTTCCGCATAACCATCTCACGAGATAACCCTAATCAAATCCTTCTCGCAGCTGAACCGCTTAAAGGGGTTCCAGCCGAGATTTTAACGAAAGGAGCTGAAGTCGCCACTCTTTGCATCACCCGCCCAAACCCCCGCGCGAAATCAAACGCCTGGATAGGATTAAGAACGGAGGCAGCCAAGTCGCTTCCAGAACATATCTACGAGGGGATCGTATGCAACTCGAGGGATGAGCTGCTCGAAGGTTTTAGCAGCAACTTCTACGCCATTAAAGATGAGAAACTGTGGACAGCGGGTGATCATGTGCTCTTCGGGATCACACGGAAAATCATCCTGGATGTCGCGCATGACCTTCTGCCTTTCCATCTTCACCCTGTCACGATCGAAGATCTCCCATCGATGCAGGAGGCATTCTTTACCAGCAGCAGCAGAGGCGTGGTCCCTATTGTGAATATAGACGGCTTTGTTATCGGGGAGGGAAAACCAGGACCGTACACGCTGGAATTTACACGGAGGTACAACTCCTGGGTTCAAGAGAACTCCGAACCGATCTAAGCCAGTTGACTATCGACTCGATTCCATATCCAGATTTACATGCTCTGAGGTTCTAAGCGCATTTGTCAGGATGAGCCTTAGCGGTGGTCACAAATCTCAAAAACAAAAACGCCTTCTTGCGTACCGGTCCTCGTCGGACATGCAAAAGAGAAGGGATTTATTCATGCGCTATTTAATGGGGATTGGCCGGGGCTTTGATAGGCGGAGAAGAAGAGTGAGGATATTTCGCCGCTCTTGGTCCTTTTACGGCGTGATTGGCGAAATTCTTAGCTTCTTTCCTCTCGCTTAGTTCCAGGCTTGATAGAAGAACCCGACCAGCAGTTTCGACTGTTGTTGTAGCGCACCAATGATTACGGTAAGAGCGATCGTGATGGCGTTGAAACTGACCATAAGGTTCATCTATGTAGACACCATGCCTTCGGTCCGTCTTCTTTTTCGCGTTGTAGCTTCATACTTCTCAGTGATTGGGTTTGCAGGTGGTGCAAATGAGTATCTAGGTTGCTAAAACTAGGCTGCTCAGGTTGTTTAAAACAAACGATTTGAATGAAAAAACCCGGTGCTTGATACGCATCGGGCATGATTGATCGCATCTCGGAAAATCGGTTGATTATAGATCGGGGCTTTCAAGGATACGCACAAGGGCTTCGTACTCCTCAAAGCAATCGCGGCACATCTCGATATGTTGTTTTACCTCAGGAAGCATCTCGGACATATCTTCGCCGCGGACCACCGCCTCAGCGTAGATATCCAGCAGTTCGAAGACCTCGTCGCAGTCCAATTCCTGAACATTGGTCTTCTCGACCATTCCGAGTAATTTCTTGAGCATCCTTCCAGTATTCTTCATCAATATTCTTGTTTTCCGTTAGACAATGCAGCGAGCTGATTTCTTACATCTGCTCGAACGCTGCAAGTATCTCCTCGGTGGACAACTCCTCCGTTGCCATACTTTTCTTTAATCGCAGACGGGCATCGTGCAAGAGTTTGTATAGCGCATTGCGCTTCATATTCATTCTGCGCGCAACTTCTTCAATCGGCATACCGTGCACACCGATGGCGAGTAGTGCGGTTCGCTGCTTTTCAGATAGATCATTCTTGATAACTTGTTGGATTCGCCCCATGATATCTACTTGCTCGGCGGAGAGATCTGGATTGGGGGTCATTGCGGCGATTCGGTCAAATCCCGATGCTCCTTCATCGCCTTGGGTCAATTCATCCAGAGACACATCTTCCCAGCGTTTGCGTCTTAACTCCGTGAGCGCAATCCGAACCGCGATTTTATGGACCCAGGTTGTGAATTTGCTGCGCCCCTCGAAAGACTCGAGATGATCCAATACTCGCAGCAAGGTCTCCTGAACAACTTCATCGGCAAGCGAATCGAAATTCGGATCTGATGGAGTCAGCCATTTCGAGAGTGAGTACGGCAGTCCTTTCCGGATCTTGCCGCGCAGATCCTCTAAGGCTGCATCTTGTACACTCCCTGATGAACGCAGATCGGAAATCCACTGCTCGTTTGTGCGATCCACTATCTAATCCTAGGATTCACATAGTTGTCGGTCATTTTGAGGGTTCGTATTCATGGCCCTGATAACAGGGAAAAGTATACCTGAGTTTCTGATCGACCAGAAATCGTATTCACGCCGACGTTGACACCAGGTTCTGCAGTCTGATATTGCTTTCCAATGTTCGCGCGCGCTGCTCTCCACTGAGGAGGCAAACATCCATTAATGCCCGGTAATATTCGTTCAATATATGAACCAGACTTCAATTTGCCTCAATGTTGCGATGTAAGAAAATGGATGGTTAGCCCCTTCTGTAGATTTAGGAAGTCATTCACATCCGGCTCCCTGCCACTCAAAACATTCAGCCTAAATAGGTTGGTGAGTGAATAGGGAAAAGGCAATATTCACAGAGCACAACCAACGGAGGAGTCATGCAAGATATTTTCGGTTTTCTCAGTGCCAGCCATTGGTTAGCGATCTTACGGATTGCAGTCGGTTTATGGTGGATAAAGAGTGTGTTGCACAAGCCACTGCGCAAATTCATCGAGGGGGGTATAGTCGACTGGACGATTTCCCTGGCGGATAACCACCCCGTTCCTGCCTTCGCTTCTGTGATCAAATCTATGGTCGGAAAAAACCGCAGCTGGTTCCCCTACCTTGTCATCGCCGGCGAAGCGGCAACGGGTATTGGACTGACGCTCGGATTCCTGACGCCAATTTCAGCGCTCGCCGGGATCTTCTTGAACCTTAACTACCTTGCGCTTGCAGGCGTCAAACCCAAGGATAGATCCGTCAATCCGGCGTATCAGACGGAGCAGGGTCAAAACTTGATGATGATCGCGGCTGAGGTAATCCTTATCGTGTTAGCATCTGGCACCGTCTGGAGCCTCGATAGTTTATTGGGTGTTTTCTAAATATTGCTTAATTGAAAAAGAGAAGGGAGGTCGTGATCGATCTCCCTTCTCTTTAGTGCTGCGTTCCTTTCCAATCAGGACCATGCTCTCTTCCTCTCCATCCAAAAACCCGAGCAATCTTTACATAATTGCTAATCCAAAACAACTACTTGACATTAATCCGCAAAACCTATAGAATTACTTAGCTTGTAATAACAAGATTACAAGTAGTTAATAACGTAATTACAGGTGATAAAAGGATGGGGACTAAGCACCGATGACGCCGAGAAGTTTAAAACCGGTTAAAGTAGGAATTTCCATCGACAGGGATTCCCCCCTGCCTTATTATCTCCAGCTTAAAAACACCCTGATCGAGCAAATCGAGACCGGGCACTGGAAGCCCGGCGACCAGCTTCCAGGTGAACCGGAACTCTGCCAACATTTCGGAGTCAGTCGGACAGTCGTGCGGCAGGCATTAAAAGAAATGGTGTACGAGGGATTGATCCTTCGCGAGAAAGGCAAGGGCACTTTCGTCGCCGAGCCGAAGATCAGCAGCACCAGCCTCGTGCACTCACTCGTCGGCTTCCATCAAGATATGACCGAGCGGGGATTAAAAATGGCAGACAAAATCCTCGAACAGTCGATCTTACCCGCCTCTCAAAAAGTCGCTGCTAATCTTCAATTGGAAGATCTTACACCGGTAATCAAGATAAACCGCTTGCGATTTGTCGAGGACGAGCCGGTTGTTCTGGTAGCTTCATTTTTGCCCTATGAACCTTGCCGTAAGCTGGTTTCCGCGGACCTCTCCGAGGAGTCACTCTACGCATACCTGGAGAAGGAGTATGACCTAAGGATCGTGCGTGGTCGGCGGCTGATCGACGCAGTCGGCGCCAACGAGCATCAGTCAAACCTATTGGAGATCGAGGTTGGATCACCCCTAATCCGCATCGAGAGCATCAGCTATCTAGACGATGGCACACCCATTGAATACTTCCATGCGTTATTCCGGGGCGACCGGTCCCGGTTTGAAGTTGAGATCCTGCGCTTCCAAGGCCAGGGAAAGCTCCGTGAGGCCATGGGTATCAAGCAGGAAGAGGAGTTCCTGATCTGAGGGCGAAGTGATCGGCGGCACGATGCCCCGCGCACTTGGCTTTCAGTGTTTAGGAGAAATCATTCGTGAGCGACGAGAAAAAAATCCGCAATCTCGTTAGCCGAGTTGTTTACCGGACGTTGGGAAAACCGAACCCCTCCTCAACGCTTTCAAGAAGCACGCCCCGCGGCCTGGTCACTGAACTCGATGTGAAAGACCTCCCCTATGGGGGAGAAATCAGGGTTCCAAAAGATTCAATCATCACACCTCTCGCTCGACAAGCGGCAATGGATCGCCACATTTCCATGATTATAGACAGCGAACCCGCATCTCAAGCGCTATCGATCGTTCCCGACTCAAAAGTCAGCATAGAGAAAATCGAGGCGGCAGGCAGACATTTCAGCCCGCCACAAAGACCGGCGGACCAGTTAGTCACCGAAAAGGACTTCGAAGATCTTCCTTTTGGCGGATCCCTAACCGTCCCGCCGGGAACGATTGTCACACCCCTTGCCCGCCAAGTGGCAATGGACCGCCATATCACGATCCGCGAAGGCGATTCTATTGCCTCGCAATCGCTTGCGCTTATTCCCGAGTCAGGTGTTAGCAAGGAGCGAATCGAAAAAATCGGGCGGCACTTCCAGCCTACGCAACGAGCGACAGAGCAACTCGTGACGGAACTGGACATCAAGGACTTACCGCATGGCAGCGAATTCAGAATTCCCGCAGGGTCCATAGTCACTCCCCTTGCGCGGCAAGCCGCCATGGAACGTCGAATAACGATACTCAAAGGATCACTGGCTGCATCTCCGATGAAGGCTGCCGTCCCTTCCCCGACACCAAGCACAGGCGGTGAAAAAAAGGTCGCCATCGGGGCGGATCATGGTGGATACACGCTGAAAGAGAGTCTGAAAATATACCTGGGAGAGCTCGGCTACGATGTAATCGACTGCGGAACCAATAGCCTGGAATCAGTGGACTACCCGGATTTCGCCTTCGCTGTGGCACAACTTGTCGCTGACGCCCGCGCCTGGCGCGGGATCATTATCGACGGAGCGGGCATTGGCTCATGCATGACGGCGAATAAAGTGCCCGGCGTCCGGGCGTCAATGTGCTATGACCAGGCAACAGCCGCAAATAGCCGGGAGCACAACAACGCGAATGTCTTAACCCTCGGCGCAGGGCTTTTGGGCATGAATTTATCGAAGCAGATTGTGAAGACCTGGCTGGAGACTGCATTTGGCGGCGGAAGACACGCCCACCGCGTGGATAAGATTATGCAGATCGAACGGCGATACACAAAGTAATCATACTTAATTCTAGGAGCTAGATTGGTAATGGAAATGAATTCACAGGTAAAAAAGACGAGAGAGCTGGATGACGCGACCATCGAACGCATCATCGAGCAAATCACACACCAGGTCCTGATCCTGATCCAGGACGACCAGGCGATGCCCTCCGCTAAAAACGGCGGATCACGCGCCCCAGACATCTGCCCCGACACCTATATGGACCACGTCCATCCCGTTGTCACCGCAGGTGCTGACCGCGTCGCCAGCACGCTTGGCATCGCGCCGACGGACACGAGCGTCGCCCATTTCATCGATCACACATTGCTGAAAGCGGAGGCGACGCACGATCAGATCGCCCAGCTTTGCTACGAAGCGCGGAAATATCAATTTGCATCGGTATGCATCAATCCGACGAATGTAAAACTCTGTGCAGAGCTTCTCGAAGGAAGCGGGGTGCCTGTATGCACAGTTGTGGGTTTTCCGCTCGGCGCAACGCCGACGGAGGTCAAAGTTTTCGAGACTCAACAAGCCATCCGCGACGGGGCGACCGAAGTCGACATGGTCATCAACGTCGGCGCATTGAAATCCCGCGATTACGAACTTGTCGAGCGCGACATCGCCTCAATCGCACGAGTGTGTCACGCTGGAAACGCGATTCTAAAAGTCATTATCGAGGCTGC
>Ga0114922_10000450_pt1 | contig 39375 bp, 29 predicted proteins | sample AartaG_FD_100975 | JGI IMG/M metagenome (GOLD analysis project Ga0114922, IMG submission 100975) | Deep subsurface microbial communities from Aarhus Bay to uncover new lineages of life (NeLLi) - Aarhus_00045 metaG | ecosystem: Environmental > Aquatic > Marine > Oceanic > Sediment | place... | reverse complement strand
CACTGCCCCAACGCCAACCCCGACGTCGAAAGCATCCACAACACCATCGAGCACGAGTTCTACGACCTCGAAGCCTTCACCTCCGCAGCCGACCTCCAAAACAAGGCCACAATCTACCAGGAGTACTACAACACCGCGCGCCTCAACTACTCCAAGGGCAAACGCTCGCCACTGGACATACTCGAAAGCAAACAGCAAGAAAACCCAAAACTCAACATCTCGCTCAACATCCTGTTGCTACCACCCGTCATCTACGGTATAATGCCAACACCCCGATCGCCACCCAAGGTGGGGGAGGATGTACCTGCGCTGGTCGGGCGCCCTATTTTTTTGAGATTCTGGGACGGAGCATGCTTTTCATGTCGAGATTTGCGGTTACGATCTGCCTGACGCCGACCGGACCTCGGCCAGATAACTGAAAGAAGAAGGGCGGAAGGTTGAAGAAGATTCTCCGCAGAGCCGCGCACAGTCGCGCTAATTACTCCCCCCATCGGTAAACTCAATGATATCGGCGCTCATCGTGATCTTAGGCAGAGAAAAGAGAATCAGGTAGGTGTTGGATTTTTCCTGTGTTACGTTGATGAGAGCAAAGGCCCCGTCGCGGTCGCCGTAGGCGTTCTCGGTCAGATGCTGCTTCGCTTTGGCAACGCGCGGGCATGCCAAGGGAAGAATACCGAGCAAGGAGAAGCCGGTGCTCGTGCCGATTGCATTGGCTTTCACTACGCGGTAATTCTTCTTGGCGAGGTCCACATTGGTGGCCGAGGTATGCGGAAAGTTTCCGGCGGCCGAACATCCCACGAGCAGCAGCGTCAACCCAATGATGCAGATCCTTTTCATAGCAGGTTTTCCTTGTCCATGATGTGGCCCGTGCAGGCGCACTCGTATCTGAAATCGATGACTATAGATATTATAGGCAAGATAGCTCGGCGATTACAGTTTTGGGTTGTAACTCATCGCCGCGATGGGTAAAATGTGCCGGTGCGTTGTTCGTATCAGTTCTGATTGCACGAGGAGAATTCCGATGCCGTCCGATTCGCTTGATCAATCCGACCTCCAGGTGCTGCGAGAGCTGGCCAAACGCGTCCGCGAGATCGCGGAGAGCCCGGTGATGGAAGAGCGCCGCCGACTATGGCGCAGGCACAACGATCTTCATGGCGAGCGCCCGCTGATCCTTATAGAATCAGGGGGTCTGATCGAGCCGCTGATACCCGCGTCGGCCCGCCACTGCACCGGCGACTGGGCCAAGGGCGTTGAGCACGGATTCCTGTTCACGATCACCGCGTGCGAGCACGTGGACGACGATTCCGTCGTAGAGCCGTACATGACCTACAACTGGCAAGTGGGCCTGAGCGACTACGGTGTGCGGTCCGAGAAGCAACGCGGCGATGCCGACGGCAAGCTGGGCAGCTATCGGTGGGACCCGGCGATCAACGACCTCGATACCGAATTCGACAAGCTGCACCCGCGCACCTTCTCGGTCGACCGCGAGGCCACAATGAAGCAGAAACAGAAGCTCGAGGAGGTCTTTGGCGGCATCCTCAAAGTGCGGCGGCGCGGAATGAACTGGTGGACGATGGGAATGACGTGGCCCGCGATCGACATCGTCGGGCTCGAAGGCCTCATGATGCTCATGTACGACAATCCGGAAGGCCTGCACAGGCTGATGGCTTTTCTGCGCGACGACCACATCGCCGTGATCGAGTGGTACGAAAGGGAGGGGCTGCTGACACTCAACAACGAGAACGATTACGTCGGCTCGGGCAGCCTGGGCTATACGGACGATCTGCCGCAGGCCGATTGGAAGGAAGGCGACCCCGTGAGGCTCAAGGACATGTGGGTGCTGTCGGAATCGCAGGAGACCGTCGGCGTATCGCCCCAGATGTTCGCCGAGTTCGTATTCCCCTACCAGCTTCCGGTGATCGAGAAGTTCGGCCTTTCGTATTACGGCTGCTGCGAGCCTGTGCACAGCCGGTGGGACACGTTGAAGCAGATCCCGAACCTGCGGAAGCTGTCGGTGGCGCCGTGGTGCGACCAGGAGATCATGGCCGAGTGCCTCGGCCGCGATTACGTGTTTTGCCGCAAGCCCAACCCCGAGATGATCAGCAAGCAGAGCTTCGATGAGGATGCGATCCGGCGGGACATTCGGACCACGCTGGACATCGCCAAGGATTGCAACCTCGAGATCGTAATGAAAGACGTCCACACCGTTGCCGACCATCCGGAGCGCGTGGGCCGGTGGGTGCAGATCGCGAGGGAGGAGATAGCCAGGGGTCGGTAAGGTCCCCCGAGGATGCCATCGGCGTAAGCTGAAGGGAAGGCACGTAAGTTTTCGCTTGATAAGGTGATGTGTCTTTCATACAATCAAGATATATCAGACGATATATATAGGGAAGACTTCAGCGGGAAGCAGCGATGCGACAGAAAAAGGAGCGAAAGGCAGAAGATAGCATTGAGATAAAAGAACCATCAGGCAAATATGCGCGCAACAAAGAGGTGCCCACCTTCTTCGGCGAGCCAATGGTGAAGGGCACATACGCCGCAATAAATGCGGCTCGGTCGAATCCAGAAGCACCGGAACTTTTCTACTCCCATCCTAACGGTGAGATCTGGCTTGGAGACGCGATCTACTGGCTGCGGTCTCAGCCGAATGAGTCCGTTGATCTCATCTTCGCCGATCCCCCATATAACATAAAGAAGGCTGAATGGGACACCTTTGAATCACAGGAACAGTACGTCGACTGGTCCGTGCGGTGGATAGAAGAGGCGGCGCGTCTGCTGAAGCCGACAGGTACACTGTATATTTTCGGTTTCTCCGAGATCCTAGCGGATCTCAAGCTGCCAGCGTCGCGATTCTTTCGGGGTTGCCGTTGGCTGGTATGGCACTACAAGAACAAGGCCAATCTTGGAAATGATTGGGGGCGTTCGCATGAAAGCATTCTGCATTTTAGGAAAACGAAACGATTCACTTTCAATACCGATGACGTGAGGATCCCCTACGGAAACCACACACTCAAGTACCCCGAACACCCACAGGCCAAGACCAGTCAATATGGAAAGGCAAGTCGTACTAAGGATCGCCTATGGCACCCGCATCCAAGGGGAGCCAAGCCAAAAGATGTCCTGGAAATCCCCACCACCTGTAATGGCATGCACGAGAAAACCCCTCATCCTACTCAAAAGCCTGAGGAGCTCCTCAGGAAGATCATTCTGGCATCATCCGAACCTGGTGATCAGGTTCTCGACCCATTCCTTGGGTCGGGGACAACCGCCGTTGTAGCAGAACAACTGAAGAGAAAGTGGAAAGGTTGTGATATCTCCCCTGAGTACTCCCAGTGGGCGGCCCGCAGGATCGAGCTTGTGGAAGACTGGCCGACTGAGAGGTGGATCGAGTACGACATTGAGAACGCGAGGCGTAGGGAATCAATTCGATGACGCAAGTAAGCCTAGCTGACTTACAAGAGAGCGTTCAAGACAGGTCCGCGTTCCGGAGCCTGGGTGACTACTTCACCATTTGCCGCGAATTCCTTGCATTTGTGGAACAGACCCGCCCAACACGCATCATTTCTCCTTCTCACACCAACTATGTCTTCTACCAGTACGGACCAGACTATGCTCACAAGATTACGCGGCCTCTCAATTCTCATCTATTCATCGATGGGCCCGGTCAATTCAAGACCGCATTCGAGAAGTTCACAGCCTTTCTCGCCGACCTCAAGCGCCATCAGGAAGCAATCGTCGATCGAAGGGCCGCCAAGGCCTTCATGAAGTCGAATGGAATAAACAAAGTCGTCTACACGGTCCAGCAAGCTATCGGCTCTATCGGCGATTCCTTCGACAACCCCAACCAATGCAGGAAGCGAGTAGGGCAGCTTTTCGAAACGCTGGTGAAGCTTATCATCCAAGAACTTGGCCTGGAGTGCCAATCGCGAACCATCAGAATCCCAATCCCAGATCACCCTGATTACAGCCTTTCTTACGAACTGGATTTAGTTTTCTCAAGGAACAAGGTTATTATCGCTTCCGAAACTGAGTTCATACACCCTTCAGAAGTAGTAGGCTCTGTCAAGACCACGAGCAAGGACAGAATCGACAAGGTTTTCTTGGACAAGTATATGCTCACGAAGCTCCTCAAGAGAGAGGTACCTGTAATCGCTGTTTTCTTGCACGATGTTCAGCGCGCGCGTAGGGGCAACAACATTTTCGGAATCAATTCGACTTTCAAGAGCAATCACTTCTTAGGTTACAGCGTGGCCTTGACTAGGCTCGACGGAGTCTATTACGTTGATCCGAGGCCGCAAATGCTGACTGACGAACGGTTACGTCAAGAAATAGGTGACTTCCAGCAGTTCCTGGTCAAAGATCTATGGTCGCTCTCGAGTTAGCGGCGTATGAGCACTGATGCGAAGGCACATAGGTTTTTGCTTGATAAGCTGATGTGTCTTTCATACAATCTAGACATATCAGACAATATATGTAGGGAAGACTTCAGGTGGCAGAAAAAGTAACCCAGCAAAAGAACTTCGACTTTGCGCAGCAGGAGGCCATAAAGCCCAAGAATGGCCGAAGGACCGCCAAGAGAGCCAATGAACTTGACGGCACCCGTTGGCTGATAAACAGTATCAGCGTATGGAGCGACATTCGCAAGAGCGCTGAGGAGGCGGCCCTGAAACACCCCGCCATGTTTCCCAGCATGCTCGTGGAAAGATTCATTGAAAGCTTCACCACGGGGGAGCAGAAGACTATTCTCGACCCGTTTATGGGGTCGGGAAGCGTGTTGGTCGCCGCCCAAAGATTAGGTAGATATGGAATAGGAGTGGAGCTTAACCCGGAGTATGCAGCTCTTGCGAGGCGGAGATTGTCTCAGGACATGTTCGAATCGAAGCCGTCGCAAGTACAATACGAAATACACGAGGACGATGCCCGTAAACTGCTTGCGCATGTGGCTCCCAATTCGATCGATATGACCGTAACCAGTCCTCCCTATTGGGATATACTCAACCAGTCGAGAACCGCAGACAACAAGGAGATCAGGCATTACGGTAATCTCGAAGCGGACCTGGGCATAATTGCCGACTACGAGGAGTTCATAGGTTGTCTTCAAGAAGTATTTGAGCAGGTCCACATCGCGATGAAGCCGGATTCGTACTGCATTGTGGTTGTCATGGATCTGCGCAAGAAGAGCCGATTTTTCCCCTTTCATTCTGATGTCGCGGCAATGATGGGGCGCGTAGGCTTCGTATACGACGATCTCATCATCTGGAACAGGCAGTCCGAATACAACAACCTTCGTCCACTGGGTTACCCCGCCGTATTCAGAATAAACAAAGTGCACGAATTCTGTTTGATTTTCAAAACGAGACCCTCTGGGGAAAAGGACGAGTTCGATGAAAAAATTGTCCGCGACGGACAATTACATGGACCATGACGTCGCCTATCTTCTGGGGATGGTGGTTGGGAGGGGGAGCCTGACCGAAAGCGGGGATGACCGGCGGCTGGTTATCGATTTCCCTTATCGGGCACTGCAGGCTAAAGGAGTCAGGGAAAAGTTCGACCAGCCCAAACGCCTTAAGCTCGCCGTATACAGCATCCGGGACCGCATAGAACAGCTCGTGGAAGCAGACTTCGATACCAACATAACCCGAAGTCGGTGCCAGTTCATAATACGTTTCGGGCGCAGGAACATTTCGTGGCGCAACCTCCTTGTGATAACCGAAGGCAACATGAATTTCCGCTCCAGCGTGGTCCCAAAGCGCATACTCAAAGCACCTAAAGAGATTAAGAAAGAATTCATGCGCGGAGTTGCGGACGTGTGCGGTTTTGTGAGGGCCGCCAATCATTTTCACGGAAGGCATAGGGTCTATCTTGAGATACCTGTACAGAACTGGAAGCTGCCGGTGTCGCTGTGCCATCTGCTGCAAGCGCACATGGGCGTTCCCGTCCAGATGATCCAATGGAACCACCCTAATACTCGCATACCAAACCAAACAGACAAGAAGCTTACGGGCAGAGAACATCAGGTCAAGATATTTGCTGAGGCGTTCTTGGGGGTTGGCTTTTACGTAGAATACAAACAGAGAATCCTCGAAGAACTGGCGGAACTGAACAAAGACTACTCCCCACCTAAGCGCTGCAATCCGAACCCCATGGTCCATCAGCGAAAAAAGAAGCGCAAGCATCCCGAAGAGAATTCGAGCCTCATTGCGGAAAACATCCGCGGAAGACATTTCGACGGATATTACGAGATCTGTGCAGAAATGGGGTGTCAGCAATTCAGGCCCATTGCCCCTGACAGGGAAATCCTTTTTGATGCCGACGAAGAACCCCACGATGCCGAGTAAGCCGGCCACAGAGCAAGAAATGTATCCCCTGGTTTGCCGGTGGCTTAAGTCCTTTCTCTCCGCACGTCACAAGAGGAGTAGAATAAGAACATTCGACACCTCTGTCATCTCTCTATACAAATGGGTCGAGCAGAATCGATTCGAGAAGTACTTCCCGCAATACCTGGCGTACGATATTCGTGTGGACGTAACAGGAATCGTTTGCGGCAAGAAAAAAGCCCATCTGGCTTTTGTGGAGTGCAAGTTAAGACCTATCACCCTCAGGGATATCTCCCAGCTCATCGGATATTGCAGGGTGGCTCGCCCCAAGTTCGCCTGGATTCTCAGCCCCTCCGGAATAACTAGTCGGGTATCCTACTTGCTCAAGACATATCGGAGGTACGACGTACTCGAGTACGGAGATCAAGGACGTGTGCAGATCGCCACGTGGAACCACGATCGCGCAGGCATTGACGCGAGTTCCATCCTCCCGCCCGGCTGACTCATGACCCTCACCGCCATAATCCTCATTCTCCTGTATGCCGTATTGCACACGGCGTGGAACCTGATCGCCAAGCGGGCGCCGAAGACGGCGGCGTTCTACGCTGCGACACTGTTCGTGGGCTTGATCCTCTACTCGCCCGCCTGCGTGCCGCACATCGCCGCGCACAGGGCGATCCTCGGCGCGTGGCCGATGTTCGTCGTATCCGGCGTATTCCTGGCCGTTTACTACGTGCTGATGGCTGCCACCTACCGCCGGGCTGATTTATCGGTCGCTTATCCCCTGCTGCGCCTGGCGCCGATATTCATAACCGCGTGGTCCCTCATTTTCCTTGATGAAAAAATCTCCGCCCTGGGTCTCGCCGGCATCGGGTCCATAGTGGTCGGAGGGATGATACTCCCGCAGAAATCGCTGCGGATAACCCGGGCGACGTTCGACCTGAAGCACTATTTCAACAAAACCTACGCAATGGCGCTGACCGCGGCATTCTCGACCTCCATCTATGTGGTGGTCGATAAGTCCGCAATGACGCGGTTCAATCCGGACGGCGATTTCCGTGTCGCGTTCGATTACGTTTTCCTGGAGATGTGCGTGTGTGCCGCGGCGCTTGCGATCTTTGGGGCGCTCCGTCACAACCGGGAAGCATGGCGGCAACTGCGGGCCGCAAAGGCGCCCATCTTCCTGATCGCGCCGATGCTCATCGGGGCTTATGTGCTGGTGATGGGAGCGCTCGCCATCCCCGGCGTGGGCGCCGCCTACGTGGGTGCCTTCCGGCAAGTGAGCGTGGTGCTCGCCGTTGCCGCGGCGGTGGTGCTCCTGAAGGAGAAGTTCGGCCGCGTGCGCATCGCGGCGGCCCTGGTCATCTTCGGCGGGTTGTGCGTGCTGGTGCTGGGGTAACTTGGTACCGCTCCACAGAAAAAGGTCAACAGAATCCCAACGGCAAGGACGAAGGTTCAGGTAGGGGCCGGCTGCCCGCCGAATGGCGGATAGGCCCCGTCGCGGGGCCGCGGCCCGCCGAGCGTAGGCAAGTCGGTCTCTTATCGATGTGAGGAATCTGTCCAATTCAGGCTGAACCAGTACAGGAGAATAACCATGATTGGAACGAATGCAGGCATGTGCGCGCTGCCAAAGTACGTTATGATATGCGCGCTCGGCGCCTGTACGGCGTTCGTTGTCTCGAACGTGCATGGCGAGAGTTCGCTTGCCCGTGACATCGAGCAGCTTACGGGGGCCCATACCAAGCTGGTTTGGGTCCATCACGGTCAGCAGAAGGAACTGACCGTTCTTGACTCACAGGATGGGGTTTCAAGGATTCTTCACAAAGGCTTCCCTGGTTATGGTCAGCCTTGGATCTCCGCGGATGGTGAGTCCGTGGTCTTCGCCGACGAGGGCACGGAGGCGGTGTTTGCTGTTCGTTGGGACGGCACCGGCCTGCGTCGGCTCACGGATGGACACCTGTACTGCCTGTGGCAGGATCCACAGCAGGGGCATACATGGGTCTACCTGGGGCGGCACGATCCCCAGGATCCCCAGCGCTGCCTTATCTTCCGGCAGCGACTGGACGGTCCTTCGGACCTTCAGAGCGTAGCCAGCTTGGAGCTCTGGACCTCTGAACTGGTCCTCTCCGGCGACGGGCGCTATGCCGGGATCCGCGTCCACGAAGGCGAACGCGCGGACGATTCCTTTGCCGTTGTTGTGAAAACGAAGGACTTTGGGACGAACGGTTCCATCCGAGTGTCCATAAAGGATCGATCGGCGGCATTTTGCGTTGCGCCTGACCGGTGGTACCTGGACCGGGCAGAAGCATTCGGCGTGACACCCGACAGCGGGTGCCGCCTGTTCTACAAGAAGGGCGCAGAGTACCACGCCGGCTCGGACGTGGACCAAGGCCTTCGCGTCGTTGATCATTGGGGGGCGACTCCCCGTGTCGTCACAATCAAGGACCTGCCGGGAATTGCGAACGACCGCCGGTTGTGCTATCCTCGCTGGAGCAACGATCCCCGGTTCCTGACGATCGGCGCCCCCCTCCCCGGCACGAACCTTGGCCCCGAAGTGTATCTTGGGCGATTCACCCCGGGCTTTGCCGAGACCGAGGGCTGGATTCGCGTCACTCAGAACGAGAAAGGCGACACCGCCGCCTATGCCTGGGTGGACCCCGGGGTGGGGCGGTACGAAGGTGAAGCACCCTTCCGCGTAACACTTCCGGGCTATCGTCTCCCGGGCGACGGATGGGATGTCGAGTTCGGCGACGGAGTCCCGACCAACACCAAGGGATACTCCCACGTCTTCGCCACGGCGGGAGTCTATCGCATTACGGCCACGAACAAGGATCGGAAGCGTTTCGGCGACGTGATCGTCCATTCGCCGGCGCCTCCCGTGATGCGCAGGGCCGACCTGATCAGCGATAAACAGTTGGACCTGCTATTTGACGAACCTGTTCAATTGAACAACCCGTCTCTCCGCCTTGGGTCCGGGGCAACGGTGATTGATCAGGTGCTTCACGAGAGCCAGAAACGGGTCACGCTGATGCTGGACAAACGCCCGAAGCAAGAGGATACGCTGCTGGTCGAAGGCCTCTCCGACCGGGCGCAACAGCCCAATTCCGTGGACAGGAAAGTTGCCTTGAGACTGCCCGCGTGGCCCCAGGGGCACGAGGATCTCGTCTTGTCGTGGGAAGCGCTCGGGCGGCAGTATTTCCGCGACGCGGACACCGGCCGCTTTCGACCTTTCTCCCTGGACTCTCGGTACCAGGCCCATCTGCAGGAAGACGGGCGGATGCATTTTCTGTCCGGCGTTCTGGAGGCACACGTCCCCTACCGGGACCTGCACGAGCCCTTCATACAACGGCAGGCGATGGCATTGGAACTCGTATTTCAATCGAGCCGGTTGAGGCAGGGAAATCGCTCGATGCCTGCGCTGCTCGTGAACTTCGGAAACACGATCGGCAACTCCGCCTTCTGGCTTGGACAGATCAATGATCAACTCGCGTTCTTTGTTCAGACGGCAGAACGCAAGAGCCTGTTGGCCGATTACAATGCCGCCATTGCGGCCATCACCGACGCGGAAACGAACAAGGCACTGGCACAAACCATGAGTGCCACGGACCTCGACACGCGTGAATGGCCCGAGATGGATCTCCCCGGCAATTGGGAAAAAGGGGGTCTGAAAGACGTCAATGGACTGGTCTGGTTCCGGAAAGAAGTGAACATCCCCAAAGGATGGGCCGGTCAGGATGTGGTCTTGCACCTGGGGCCGGTGGATGAGATCGACACGACCTTCTTCAACGGAACTCAGGTCGGCGGCATGGGGAGCTTCAGGAGCCGCGACACGCGGTTCTGGAACATTCCGCGCGTGTATTCGATTCCCGGCGCCTTGGTGAAGCCGGGACGAGCTGTGATTACCGTTCGCGCCATCGATACGTATGGGGAGGGCGGATTGTGGGGCGCGGGGGCGGAGAAGATGCGTCTGGAACGCGAGACGGAGAAGGGGGCGGAATCGGAGTCGATCGCCCTCCGCGGCAAATGGCGGTACCGTCTCGGCACGGCGATCCCGCATGATCCCCGGTGGTGGTATCCCACCCCCCCGCCGATACAGCCGGGCGATCTCCTGTGCTCGTTGCCTGATACCGGGCCGCATCACCTCATCGTCACCTACAGGCCGGGTCAACTGGTCTGCTACCTGGACGGACGCAAAGTGCACGAATCCAAAACGTTCACGGGAGAACTGGGCAACTGGGACCCGGGGTTCCTGACCTTCGGCAACTTCGAGGTCACTGAGCGTTCAAACTGGAACTTCCTCGAGAGCGCTTCCTGGCAGGGGCGGATCGGCGCAGTGGCGCTGTACAGCCGGTTTGTAGAAGAGCGTGAGGCCAAAAATAGCTTCGACTATTTCCGTCCGGGCATGAAAAAGGAGAAGGCACTCCCGTCGGCGGAGGTCGAGGCAGAGCTGCTTGCCGCGTCCCGCATGCCAGGCGCTGCGGAGATCGCTCCCTGCACACAGGCACTCATTGCGCATGAATACCGGGTTCTCTCAATCCGGAAAGGCGAACTGGCCGGCGTCAAACCCGGCGCGGTCATCCGCGTATTCCACGTGGGCCGGATATACGCATGGGGCAGCAGGACAACGGCCTGGGCAGAGGCGAAGAAGGGCGACGTGTATCGGCTGGCTCTGCAGCGATTGGCCGATCACCCCGAAGTGAAGGGGTACTACTTTATGGCCGACGAGTTACCTCAGTCGCAAGCCATGGTCTACTATGATGCGGGCGGATACCCCGAACGTGTGACCGCTGGCCACTAACCGAGCGTAAGCTCGGCGAACCTGTCCGAAGGACAGGCCCCATCTGTCCGCAGGACAGACATTGCTTGCCCTCCGTGGTCCAGACCGATGAAATATCGTTGCTCCTTTTTGCACACCTTATTCTGTGGAGCTGCACTAAGACGTTGCGCCATCGCACGAAGCGCTATGCGATCTCCGCTTCGCCGACCTCCTGAGCCGCCTCCACAAGCTCCTCGGCCTCCGCCTGCACCGCCTCGGCTTGCGCCTTCTTGCGGTCGTTGCCGAACGGCGAGCGATACTCGACCGCGGCCGGGCCTGCGAGCTCAGTGATCGCGGCGTGGAAGTCGTCGTTCGGGGTCACGTAGTATCGGCGCCCGACCTTGATCGACACCTCCCCGCCTGCAGGCGTCGGTACGTCGAAAAACACCATGCAATCGCCCGCGTGATCGATGAAAACCTTTTCGAAGGCCGTGAGCCCGGAACCCGCTGCTGTCTCCCTGTCGAGGCGGATGTGCAGCTCGCCGGTGAACTTTTCGCGCACGGCTTTCATCGGCACTATCTCGTCGACGCGGATGCCCGGCGAGTTGCCGCTGAGGTCGACCGTGCCGACCACAAACACCGGGCGGTCCTCCTGCACGTAATCCGAGTACCGCCCGAACCCCTCCGAGAAGATCACGCATGAGCACGAGCTCTTTTCGCTTTCGAGGGTGAACTTGGCCATCGACTGCCCCGCGAAACGCCCCGTTTTGGTGACCATTCGATTGACTTGGCTGATCAGCCCGCCTACGACCACGTTCTCCTTGGCCTCCATCTTCCCGATGGCGCCGATATCGGCCATCGCGAAAGTGTCGAGCAGTGCGCGGTACTCCTTCAGGGGGTGACCTGACAGGTAGAATCCGACCGCCTCCTTTTCGAACTTCAGCTTCTCGCCCTCGGACCAGTCGGGGAGTTCGTTGAGCCTTTCTTCTTGCAGGGCCTCCTGCTGTCCGCCGAAGAGATTCATCTGGCCGGCGGCTTTATCGGCCTGGGCGGAGGCGCCGATCTTGAGCGCACGCTCCACCTCGTTGAGCAGCGTCGGCCGGTTGGCGCCGGTGCAGTCGAACGTCCCCGCCTTGACCAAGGCTTCGGCCACGGATTTGTTGACTGCGCGCAGATCGACGCGCTCGCAGAAATCAAACAGCGACTTGAACGCCCCGCCTTCGTTGCGCGCCCGGATGAACGACTCGATGGCCTTGCCGCCGACCCCCTTGATCGCGCCCAGGCCGAAGCGTATCTTCTTGTCGCCGACGACAATGAACCCCCGATCGCTTTCATTGATATGCGGCGGCAGCACCTCGATGCCCATCTTCCCGGATTCATCTTTGTAATCGCTCACCTTGTCGGTGTCGCCCGTTTCGCAAGAGAGCGTGGCCGCCATGAACTCGACCGGATAGTGACACTTGAGGTACGCCGTGTGGTAGGCCAGGTAGGCGTAGGCGGTGGTGTGGGCCTTGTTGAAGCCGTAGCCGCCGAAAAACTCGATCAGACCAAAGATCTCTCTGGCCACTCTCTCGCTCAATCCGTTGGCCACGGCGCCGCTTATGAACTTCTCTCGCGGCCGGGCGATTATCTCTGATTTTTTCTTGCTGATCGCCTTGATCATCGTGAGGGCCTCGGCCATCGACAGCCCGCCGATCTCGTGGGCGATCTGCATTATCTGCTCCTGGTAAACGATCACGCCGTGGCTCGTTTTCAGGAACTTCTCGAGGCTTGGGTGCAGGTAAGTGACCTTCGCCTCGCCGTTCTTTCGGGCGATGAAGTCGTCTACCATTCCGCTCTGCAGTGGGCCGGGCCGGTAGAGCCCGACGACGGCGATGATGTCTTCGAACGTGTCGGGCTTGAGCTTTGCGAGAAGGTTGCGCATTCCGGACGAGCTCATCTGAAAAACGCCGCGGCCCTGGCCCTTGGTCAGCAGGTCGTAGGTTGGCCGGTCGTCGAGGGGCAGGTTCATCAGGTCCGGCCGCTTGCCGGTCCGCGCTTCGATCAGGTCGAGCGCCTTGTCGACGATGGTCAGGAACCGCACGCCGAGGAAGTCCATCTTGAGCATGCCCGCTTTTTCGAGGTCGTCCATCGCAAACTGCGTGGCCACCAGATCGCCCACGGTGCACACGGGCACGTGCTCGGTGAGTGGTTCGTCGGCGATGCACACTCCCGCCGCGTGGATGGAAGGATGGCGGTTCACGCCTTCCAGCCGCAGGGAGATATCGAATAACTCCTGGATGGTCTTTTCGCCCGACTCGCGCATTTCCTTGAGCTCGGGCACCTGTTCGAGCGCATCGGCCAGCTTGGTGCCGAGGGTCGAGGGTATGAGCTTGGCGATCTGGTTGACCTGCCCCAGGGGGATATCGAGCGCTCGGCCCACGTCGCGCACCACCGCCTTGGCCTTGAGCGAACCGAAGGTGATGATCTGGGCGGTGTTTTCGGAGCCGTATTTGTCTTTCACGTATTGCATCACGGCTTCGCGGCCAAACTCGCAAAAATCGACGTCGATGTCGGGCGGTTCCTTCCGCTCGGGGTCGAGGAACCGCTGGAACATCAGGCCGTGCTTGAGCGGATCGATATCGATCAGCCCCAGCGTATACGAGACCACGCTTCCCACGCCCGACCCGCGCATGCTCGTTGGGATCCCGCGATCCCGCGCGAACCGCACGAAATCCCACACGATCAGGAAATAGCTGGCGTAGCCCATGTCGGCTATCACCTTCAGCTCGTATTCGAGCATTTCTCGGGCGTGCTTGTCGTCGGCCGAGTAGCGCTCGGCAAAGCCCTCTTCGCACAGCTCGCGCAGGAGTTCAACGTCGGTGAGGTCCTTGCCGCACTCGGCCTTGGGATCGAACTTCGGGAAGTGCCGTTCGCCGAAGTCGAGCTCCACGTTGCACCGGTCGGCGATGGCGAACGAGTTTTCGATGGCTCCCGGGATGCTGCCGAAGCGCTCCGTCATCTCCTCGGCCGACTTGAAGTAGAACTCGTCGGTCTGCATCTTCATCCGCGATTCGTCGTAGATGGTCTTGCCGGTGTTGATGCACAGGAGCACCTCGTGGGCGCGGGCGTCGGCCCGCTCGAGGTAGTGGATATCATTCGTGGCCACAACCGGGATGCCCAGCTCGTTGCTCACCTTGAGCGCGCCTTCGACTGCCGTCCGTTGCTCTTTGATGCCGTTGTCCTGCAGCTCGATGAAAAAACCGCCGTCGCCGAAGATCTCGCGATAATGCACGGCGCAAGCGATTGCCCCCTCAAAATCGTCGCGAAGCAGCAGCGTATTCAGCTCGGAGCTCAGACATCCGCTGAGCGCGATGATGCCCTCGGAATGCTCGGCCAACAGTTCCTTGTCGACGCGGGGTTTGTAGTAGAAGCCCTCCAGGTAAGCCTTCGACGAGAGCTTCACCAGGTTCTTGTATCCGGCCAGGTTTTCGGCCAGCAGCGTAAGATGATAAAACGCCTCCCCCCCGGCGGATTTCTCGAGCCTGCTGCCGGGCGCTACGTATGCCTCGTAGCCGATGATAGGCTTTACGCCGGCCTCCTTGGCGGCCGAATAGAACTGGATGACCCCGTGAAGATTGCCATGGTCGGTGAGGGCGATGGCGGGCATTGCCAACTTTTGTGCCGCGCCCACCAGCTTCTTTATCTTGCAGGCGCCGTCGAGCAGGCTGAAATCGCTGTGAACGTGCAGGTGAACGAATTGCGGTGACGACATTTCGGGCCTCGGTTGGTGAATGTTCTGCGCGATCAGGGAATGATGCCGACCTTCTGAGGTCGGGATACCAGTATACCGCGATCACGGCGCAGAAATCAAGGCGGAAAAGTCATGGGAAAACCGACTTCGGCCCAGGTGCGCTCAGCGGGTCAGTCGTTGCCCCCGTTGTTGAGATTATTACGGGCGTGGATGAGATCGAGGATGTTGACAACGTTGTCGCCAGTGACGTCCGCCCAGCGATTATCGGCAACGTTCACGTCTTTGAGAAGCCGGTTGCGGATGAAAATCATATCGAGGATATTGACCACGCCGTCAAAAGTGCAGTCTGCGTCCACATCGCTGCGGCGTGCTTCTCTGGGCGATACTTCGGGCCCCAGCCCGAAGGGAATGAAGGCAGGATCGCTGGTGAGAATGATCTTGTCTATCGCCAGACCGTCCTCGCGGCCATACACTGTGAGGATGTTCACACCCATGTCAACAGTGTCGATGCTGGCGATTCCGTCGGTCCCGTTGCGGTTGGTCCACGCCCAGGCATCGAGCACCGACCAGTTTACGTTGTCGCACGCGAGGTCGCCGTTGATGCTGATCTTGCACGAGCGGCTCTCGCTGGTGGCGTAACCGCGCAACCACACGTAGTACCGCCCCGGCTCGTAGAGGTCAATCCAATACTGGACCGATGGGCCGCTGAGGCCGGAGAAATGGATTACGCCTATGTCCGGCACATCCTGGACCAAGCCCACGCCCGAATAGCCCGGCTTATCGGTCCGGTAAGACCACTCCTGTCCGGGGGGCACTGCGAACCACAGGTCGTAATCCTCGGCCTCTGTCACCGCCGTGCCGTCCTGTTCGAGGTAGGGGAGAATCCCCGCCCGTATGCACACGCGGCTCGACGCCGATGCCTCGTTGGGGTCAGCGACCGTGAACCGCACGATGTACACCCCGGGCGCGGTGAAGGTGTGGATAGGGTTCTGCTCATTCGATTGCGCACCGTCACCGAAGTTCCAGTTATAAAGCAGCTCCTGGTTTTCGGGGTCGCTGGCATGGCCCGTAAAGGTGACCTCCATGGGTAGGATGCCGAAGTTGACGTCTGCTTCGCACGAGGCGGTGGGCGGATGATTGTTGAAGATGTTGAAGCTCACTGTTGCCGTGCCTGCGTTTTCATCCTCGTCGTAGGCATCGGCCCGGATTTCATACTCGCCGTTAGGGTAGATCGTGGTGTCCCAGCCGTAAAACACCCCTTGGGGATCCTCGCCGTTGAAGACGTAGGGCGGGGCCGTCTCGGTCCTGAAAAGAACGCCGCTGAGATAGAATTCCACCCTCGTTATCGGGACGGGTGAATCGACCAGCGCCTCGATGTCGTAGTAGATCCCGCCGATCACCTGGCCTTCGAAAACGCCGGCGAGCTGGACGTCCGGCGCGGCAGACGCCCAAGCGGCGACAGCGGCAACAATGGCCAGCGGTGCGATGAGCTTCTTCACAAGGCATTCCATAATCAGTCCATAAAGTGGGAAAACAGCTCTCTATTATAATTATATCCCACTTTGTATTGTATTTCCACCTCGGGGGTGATTTTGGCAGACGACCAAACGTGCCGGTCGGCGTGGGGCGACGAGTGACGTGCGCAATCAAACGCGTTGTCGGGTCGCATCCGTAAGAAAACCGGGCGCCGTCTCAAGCGCCCGGAGAGGGAATTGCTCTTGGAGTGGGGTGCCTTGGCGTCAGCTTTCGCCCAAGACCTTTTCGATGTCGCTCAACCGTATCACGCGAATGGCCCACTTGCCGGCTTCTTCGGCCATCTCGCCGGGCATGTCCTTGATAACGACAAAATCGGTTTGTGGCGTTACGCCTTCTGCCACTCTGTTGCCGTACCTTTCGATCTTTCGCGCGAGCGTTTCCTTGTCCAGGCGGTCGATGTCTGCCTCGAGCACGAAAGTCAGCGGCGCGCCGCGCTTGAAGATCGGACTGATCACGATGTCTTCGGTGAGGATCGGATCGAGGTCATCTTCGATGGAAGTGACTTCGGCGATGCTGAAATCGGCGTGGATTTTCTTGAGTTCGATTGTGCCCTTTTCCCGGCGCTTGCCCCCGGGCCCGGCTTCGTAGACCACAAACTGCATCCCGACCTGTGCGCCGTGCTTGCGGCCGATGTCCACACTGCACGACTCGCCCAATTTGTCCACGTTGATGACCACGCCATCCTGTTCGGCATAATCAATCTTGAATTCTCTGCCGCCCACCTTCTGGCTCTGCACTTCCTTCAGGGCCTTTTCGACGCGGGCAAGATCCCGCGCGACCCTCTGAGATTTCTTCTCATACTCATCATGTAGCTTCTGGTTCTTCGTCTTGGCGGTGTAAATCTTGTTCGCCAGCTTCGAGACGGTATCTCTGTGCGAATCATCCAAAGTGGCTATCTGCCGGTTCTTGCGGTCCAGCGCGCTCTGCAGCTCGTCTATGCGGCCGTTCAGGCTCCTGGTATTAGTCGCAGACTTTTCCCGGGCGGCACTCAGGTCCGCATTCATCTTGTCCTTGGCGGCCGTGGCGTTGTTGAGTCGTTGTTCAAAGTTCTTTTTCTCGTCCGCGAGCTGTCTCATGAACTCCACGAAAGTAACGTCTTGGCCCTTGCTTTCGTAGATTCTGTTGATCTCCTCCCCCAGCTTGGCGAACTCATCGCCCAACCTGTCGACGTGCGAGATGCCGATGATATCTTCAAGGTCCTTCTTCTCGCGCAAGTCCTTCCGTCGTTTGTTCTGCTCTTGCTCCAGAAGAGCCAGGTACCCAAAATACTCCTCTCCCTTGCTGTCGAGTTCTTCGAACTCGGAGGTCCCATCAAAATTGCCGTATATCTTGCGGTCCAGGTCGCGCCATGACATGTAGGAATACAGTGCCAGACCGAAAGAGAACACGAAAAGCACGACGAAAACAGCGAGCGGGGTTACAAGATTCGACTGTGGTTTTCTGCTTTGCGCACGGGGTCGCCTGGCCACGTTATGTCTCCTTACCGGGGCTCGGAAAAGCTGTTGTCACAGAGTCTGAATCAACAGATTGTATCCGAATTCGGGCGTTTGTCAATAGAAAAAATCCGTTGAAAAGGCGGCGAGGGCGCGCAAAAAATGTTCCCCCGCACCGATCCGCCCGATCTAGTCGTCTTTGGTCGGGGCATCGGCGGTTTTCAACTGGTCCACTTCCGGGCTGAAGCAGTGCCCCCGGCCGGCTCGACCGGCAGGCTCGGAAGAAAGGCTCCGTTGCCGCCACCATGCAGGCAACGACATCCGCCCTGCGGCGGATGCGGCGGCCGGGCGTGGGTGGGGGCAACGCGGTTTGGCCTGTCAATCTGTTGCTCCAGCGGGACGAGCCCGCCGGGCGCGCTTTCAAAGCCAGTAGGTGTCATTTAAGACCACGCTAAAACACGTACCACGCCTTGGGCTAACAATGTAACGCCTCTGTCGCCGACGCGCCATAGCCGCTAAGGCGACGGCACGCGAGGCCCATGAACCACACGACAGAACAACTGTTCGCATCGCCTTTGCGAGGCACGCTAAACACATACGCAATCGGGCGCGGCGTTTTCATCCTACGGTTTGTCCCCAGCCATCATTCAGCACTCATAACCCATAACTCACAACTCATAACCCATAACTTCTTCTATCCTGCATTTCGCTCGCGCTTGATCAGCGCCGCCCACACAATCGCACGCTCGCCGTACTTGTCGCGGGCCTTGTCGACCGACTCTATCACCTTCTTGTATTTTTTCCAGAAGGAATAATCGAACAGCGACCGTTGCTTCTCTGGCGGGGTGTGGATAAGGTTGGATACGCTCACGCCCAGCAGTCGGATTGCTTTTTGCTTTTTCACCTTGCCCAGGATATCCTGGGCGACGTCGAAAATCTCCTTGTCGAGGTCCATGTAGCCGTCGGGTGTTCTGCCGCGCGAGATCGTAGTGAAATCGGCGAAGCGAATCTTGAGGGTAACGGTGCGGCCGGCGTGGCCGCCCTTGCGCAGCCTGCGGGCAACCTTGCTGCACAGGCCCAGGAGCACGCCGTGAATCACCTCCTCGTCGCGCGTGTCGCGCTCGAAGGTGTACTCGTTGCCGATCGATTTCGGCGGGGGCTGCTCTGCCTCGGTGAGCACCGGCGAGTTGTCGATGCCGTTGGCCGCGTCGTGCAGCAACTCGCCGATCACGCCGAAAACTTTCTTGAGAGCCGAAACCGGCAGGTCGCCGAGCTGGCCGATCGTCCGCACGCCCAGCATCTCGAGCTTCTTGGCCGTTTCCTCGCCCACGCCGTAAAGCTTGCCCACCGGCAGGGATTTGAATTTTGTGGGGACGTCCTCGTGGCTGAGCACCGTCAGGCCATCGGGTTTATCGAGTTTCGAGGCCGTCTTTGCCAGAATCTTGTTTGGCCCTATGCCCGCCGAGCAGGTCAGGCCGAACCGTTTCTTCACCCTCGCCTTTATCTGCCTGGCCAGCTCCGCCGCCCCGCCGTAGCGCTCCGCCACGTCGGTCACGTCGAGGAAGCTCTCGTCGATGCTGAATTCCTCGACGATCGGCGTGAACTCGCGATAAATATCATTGAGGCGGATCGACGTATAGATGTACTTCTGCGGGTCGCCCTCGATGAATATGCCTCCGGGGCACTTGACCCGTGCCACCGCCAGAGGCATGCCGGCATGCACGCCATACTCGCGGGCCTCGTAGGAGGCCGCCGCCACCACGGTGCGGCTTTCCAGCCCGCCGCACACCATCACCGGCTTGCCCTCGAGCGACGGATCGGTCTTCTGCTCGATCGACGCGAAAAAGGCGTCCATATCTATATGGATGATGATCCGGTCCTGTTTCACTTCAAGTGCACCTTCGCCAGTGTCCAGCTCATGGTGAGCGTGCTGAGGTGAATCTCATACACGTCGTCGCCATCGGCCATCACGGCAAAATGGTAGATCGGATAGTTGCCCTCCTTGGTCACCCATTCATAAGTTACCTTGGAGATTTTATACGTCTTAGCTCCCCGTTTGAACTTCACCGGTCGCATGCTGCCGTCGCGGAAGATCGTCATCACATCGATCGGTTCGTTGACTTCTTCAACAGTGGTAGTCTTCATCAAAAAACGCCCAAGCCGGATACAAAACACAAGCGCGGCGGGTCTGTCCGCGGCACGCTGCCCCAGCAATATTAACACCCGGCGCGGCGCAAACCACGCCATCCGGATGCCCCCGCACAGCCCCTTTTAATTATACCACACAAATGTGTGGCAGTCAAGCGCTATTTTTCGGGAAAATTACGAGAATTACAAGTGTACACAAAGGAAAGTAGGGAGGGAAGGATGGGGCACAAGATGTGGGGAAAGGCCTAAAGAGCAAAGAGCCTAAAGAGCTTAAAGAGCCTAAAGAGCAGGAGAAAAAACCTGCGTCTTGGTTGTTTCAATCGGCGGCATATCGTTCCATGTCCGCCCCTCGAGCTCTCTTCCAGCCTTCTTCTTGTTGACGCCACCCCATTGCTTAAAGAAGAAAAGCACCTTGGCCTTCAAACACTGATCACGGATATCGATAATCCACTGCGGCTCCATCTTGCGAGCGCCGGGACCGGATTCCCCGCCGACGATAGCCCAATCGACCCCCTCCAAATTGAGATCGGGCAAGGGGCCTATGAGAGGCTCAAACGAAACAAACTTAACCTGAGCTCTCGTAAGGCGCAGGTTATCGATTCGGTAGGCGTTGTCATCGTTCTCCACGCTGACGCCCATCCAGACGTTGGGTGTCCATGCCAGCTCACCGTCGAGCTGCGACAACCGTTCAGATCGTTTTGTCAGAACTTGGAACACATGCCAGTGGGCTTGCCCCATAACATCGAACGCGCGCAAGATGAAATCAGTCGGGACATCCTTGTGAAAGAGGTCGCTCATCGAGTTGACAAAGATCACCTGGGGTTTCTTCCACTGGAGGGACAACTTCAGCACGCGTTCGTGGCAGGTCAGTTCAAAGCCGTTGACGTAATTCGGCTGGCCCATCGCCTTGAGCCGTTTCGCCATGCGCTCGGCGTAGCAGTTCTTGCAGCCCGAGCTGATCTTACTACAGCCGGTGACGGGGTTCCAAGTGGATTCAGTCCATTCGATGGAACTTTTTCCCATAGGGCTAGGATATCCTATCGGTAGCGATCGGACGCGGTTCACGCTGCTGGCTCATCTTTCCTTTCACTCCCTTGGCCGTTGTCTTCATCGTCGACTTCTTGCGCGCACTTTAGAGATTACCAAATGGCCTACAGGAGTTGTGCGTACATGGCGTCACAGCGGCTGTTAGAGACGTTTTCAAGCAAAGATGGTGGGAGGGAAACTCTTTGAGTATGTGTTTAGCGTTTCCGTGTAACGACACACCTGCGTGCCCAAGCAGTGCCGCCCCCTGCCGGCTTGACCGGCAGGGGCGAAAGATTGACAGGCTACGTGGGGAGAACACCGATCTCCGTTCTACGGCCGCCGACCTTTCTTCGGAGCCTGCCAATCGGCAGGCTCCGAAGAAAGGCCACGTTGCCTGCATCCTGCTGGCAACGACATCCGCCTGCGGCGGATGCGGCGGCCCGCGATGCACCGGGGCAACACGGTTTAGCCTATCAATCTGTTGCTCCGGCGGGACAAGCCCGTCGGGGGCACTTTCGAAGACGCGACGTGCCATTTCAGACCACGCTAAACAAATGCCTCTTTGAAAAAAGTTTCCCCAACGCCTTTTCCTAAAGGCGCCCCCCCTTCAGAAACTTCTTGACTGTTACAGCCGTGCCGGCCCCTGCCGGCACGGCAGCCAAGAAGTCTTTGGAAGGGGGCCTGGGGGAGAACCTTTCTTCAGAAAGGTTTCCGCCAGCACAGGGGCCGCCTGAGAAGGCGGGAAGACGTTCGTCGACGAGACCAGGGCTTGAACCAAGATCTCTGATCACACCCTCATTTGCACACGCCTCGACTTCCATCTTGATTTCCCGCGGCCTTTCTGCTCAAATCTTACGTGAAAGAATCAGGACGAAAAGGAAACCGGGATGGGCGATTTCAGACCAATCGTAGGGATAACCTCCGGCGACCCCGCCGGCATCGGGCCGGAGGTGGTCGTGAGGGCACTGCAGGATGAAGACGTTCGCCGGCGCTGCCGGGCGCTGGTCCTCGGCGACGCCCGCGTGCTGGACCACGCGCGGCGGATGCTCGCCACCCGAATCGAGTGGAAGGTCATCTCCGAATACGCCGGCCCCGACGACCTCTCGGATGCCGGCCCCACGCTCTTGGATTTCCCCAATGCACCCGATCCGGAGGGCCTCGAGCCGATCCCCGACGCCGCCTGCGGGCGCGCCTCGGTCGAATACGTTATGCGAGCCATCGACCTCGCCAAGGAGGGCAGGATCGATGCCATCGCCACGGCGCCCATCAACAAGGAATCGATCGGCCTCGCCGGATACGACTTTGCCGGGCACACCGAAATCCTCGCCGAGCGCACCGGGGCGGAAAAGAAGGTGATGATGCTCGTCGGCGGCCCGCTGCGGGTGGCGCTGGTGACCATCCACATCGCCCTCGCGCGCGTGCCGGGCAAGCTATCCGTCGAGAAGATATACGACACGATCCGCACCACGTGCGACGCCCTCGTGAATATGTTCGGAATCGCCCGGCCGCGGATCGCCGTGTGCGGGCTGAACCCCCACGCCGGGGAGTCGGGCAGGTTCGGCGACGAGGAAGCCCGGCTGATCGAGCCGGCCATCGAGCAGGCCCGGGCCGAGGGCATAGGCTGCTCCGGGCCGTATCCGCCCGACACCATCTTTCACAAGGCGGCGAAAGGGGCGTTCGATGCGGTCGTGTGCATGTATCACGATCAGGGCCTGATCCCGCTGAAGCTGCTGGCGTTCGAATCGGGCGTCAACATCACCCTCGGGCTGCCGATCATTCGCACGTCGGTCGACCACGGCACTGCGTTCGACATCGCCGGCAAGGGCGTTGCCCGGCCCGACTCGATGATCGAAGCGATCAAACTCGCCGCCGACTTCGCCAGCCGGAAGAGAGAGAAAGATTAACCGCAACGTTTTTAAGCAACGATGGCGGGAGGGAAGCTCTTTGAAAAGAGGTATGTGTTTAGCGTGGTCTGAAATGGCACGTCGCGTCTTCGAAAGTGCCCCCGACGGGCTTGTCCCGCCGGAGCACCAGATTGATAGGCTAAACCGTGTTGCCCCCGGTGCATCGCGGACCGCCGCATCCGCCGCAGGCGGATGTCGTTGCCAGCAGGATGCAGGCAACGTGGCCTTTCTTCGGAGCCTGCCGTTTTGCAGGCTAGGAAGAAAGGTCGGCGGCCGTAGAACGGAGGTCGGTGTTCTCCCCACGTAGCCTGTCAATCTTTCGCCCCTGCCGGTCAAGCCGGCAGGGGGCGGTACTGCTTGGGCACGCAGGTGTGTCGTTACACGGAAACGCTAAACACATGCGAAAAGAGTTTCCCCAACGCCTTTTCCTAAAGGCGCCCCCCCTTCAGAAACTTTTCACGGCCGGGCCGGCAGCCGGCTCGGCCTGGTGTAAGAGTCCAAGAGTTGAGGTGGGGCGACGACCTTCAGAAGCCCTTAGGCTGCTAAAGCAAGCCGGCCCGGCCGCCGGGACGGCTGTGAAAAGTCTTTGGAAAGGGGTCTGGGGGAAACCTTTCTTCAGAAAGGTTTCCCCCAGCACAGGCGACGAGACGAAGCCTTGAACCAAGATCCCGTATCACAGCCATTTGCGACTTTGCGGTGAAAGTAGTATCTGAATTGATCAGGTTGCGCACGAAAAGAGAAATCATCGCCGCGCTGCGCGAGCGCGACATCCACCTGAAGAAAAAGCTCGGGCAGAACTTTCTGATCGACCATAATGTTCTCGACTTCATAGTGCGGAGCGCGTGCGTGGAGAAAACCGACCTCGCCCTGGAGATCGGCGCGGGCACGGGTCTGCTCACCCGTCATCTGGCCGAGGCGGCGGGGCACGTGGTCGCCGTTGAGATCGATCCCAACATGGCCGAGCTCTGCCGCCAGCACACCGAAGGGCTGGACAACATCACGCTGCTGGTCTGCGACGCGCTCGCATCGAAAACGACACTGAGTCCGAAAGTTGCGCGCGCCGTGCAGCATGCCATGGCATCGCGCGGCCCGGCGCGCCTCAAGGCAGTGAGCAACCTGCCCTATGCCGGGGGCGCCGCCGTGATCCGGGCGCTCCTCGAAGGTCCGCTGCGACCGGAGCTGGTGGTGTGCACGGTGCAGAAGGAGGTGAGCGACAAACTGGCCGCGGTGCCGGGCACCAAGGACTACGGCCCGTTGGCCGTGATCGTCCAAGCTCACGCCCGCATCGAAGAGCTGTGTGCCCTAAAACCGCAAGTGTTTTTCCCCGAGCCCAAAGTGGACTCGGCCGTCGTCCGCCTCACCCCTACCGACGAGATGCTGCGCGAGATACGCAGCTACGAAACATTCTCGGAGGTCGTCCGAAGCCTGTTTTTGCACAGGCGGAAGAAAGCAGTGGGCGCGCTGGCCCTTGCGGAACGCTTCGCGATGCCGCGCGAGAAGCTCGCCGCCGCACTGGCCGGGGCGGGCATCGGCGAAGGAGCCCGGGCCGATGCGCTTTCCGTCGAACAGATCGTCCGCCTGGCAAACGAACTTCAGGAGTTATTGGCGTGAGGTCGACGGCCGCCTCGGAAGGCGGAGAGACGTTCGTATGTGTTTAGCGTGTAAGGCCGACATTGTACGGTCTTCGCAGGAATCCCCAAAGGGGATGAAACATTGTTAGCCCAAGGCGTGAGCCTTGGGAACACGGAGTAAGAGAAAAGATGCGCCCTGTAGGGGCGCAACTCAAGAGACATAACCGACGCGGAGCCCCACGGGTTGCGCCCCTACAGGGCGCGCTCATGGGGAGGATCACGACACCCAAGGCTCACGCCTTGGGCTAACAATGTAATGCCTCTGTCGCCGACGCGCCATAGCCGCTAAGGCGACGGCACGCGAGGCTCAGGAACCGCACGGCAGAACAACCGTCCGGATTGCCTTTGCGAAGGTCGCTAAACACGTACAGACGTTCGTCGACGTGGACGCGATAGCGGCACCGTCTCGGAAAGGCGGGACGAGGACGAATCGAGGAGCCAAAATGAGCTGGTCCATCAAGATAGCCCGAATATTCGGCATTCCCATCAAGCTGCACCTTACGTTCATCCTTCTGGTGCTGGTGCTCACAGTCGGTACCAGGCAGGGCAGAATCGTCATCGATCTCGCCGGGATCGTCACAGTCGCGCTGCTGTTTGGCTGCGTGCTGATCCACGAACTTTCCCACAGCCTCATCGCCATCCGCAAGGGCGTACGCGTGACTTCGATCACGTTGCTTCCGATAGGCGGAGTGGCGCACATGGCGACCATGCCGGAAGACCCGGCCGACGAGGTGCAGATCGCCGTCGCCGGGCCGATCGCGAGCTTCATCCTCGCCGGGTTCGTCATCCTGCTGGCAGGTTCGCTCGGCCGTGCAGAGGAGGCGCTCAAGCTCCCCTTCAAGAACCCCGCCCTCCTTTCGCGGCTGTTCTGGGCGAACATCGTCTTGGGGACGCTGAACCTCGTGCCGGCTTTCCCAATGGACGGCGGGCGGCTGCTGCGGGGCCTATTGGCGGCGAAGATCGGCATCGTGTCGGCAACGCGCTGGGCCGTCACCTTCGGCCAGGCATTTGCCGTGATGCTCTACTTCGCCGGATGGCTTTATCCGGACTTCCGATGGCTGATCCTGCTGGCAATATTCATTTACATCGGGGCCGAGGGCGAGGAAGAGGACGTCGAGTTTCGCTCCGATATCGCCGACGTGCCCGCAAAAGACGCCATGCTCCCGCGGTTCGACCACCTCTCGCCCGAAGTGACCATCGCCGATTCGCTGGACGTGCTGCGGCACAGCCACCAAGACGACTTCCCCGTGCTGGCCGACGGCAAGCTCACGGGGATGGTCTCCAAGAACGACGTGCTCACCGGCCTGCGCGAAATGCCGCCCGAGGCCGTGATCGGCGAGATAATGCACAGCGACTTCATCACCTGCACCACAGACACACCTATAGGCAAAGTCTTCCGCGATATGGAGCAGCGCGACAAGGACGTCGTGCCCGTTCTCGAATCCGGCAAGCTCGTAGGCCTGATCAGCTTCGACCAGATCGGCCGGTATCATACGCTTACGAGCAGGCGAAAGATGCCCCGGAACTCGTGAGCGCAACTCAGGTTTCCCAGACGGGATCAGAGCCGATAATCATAACAATATCGGTCCGAAAAGACATTGGGCTTGGGTCAAAGGGAGTTGGACCAATGGTCTTCATCGACTACGTCGCTCTGTTGCTCATCAATATGACGGGCGGGTTGTTTGTGCTTGCGCACTTCATGGTGAAGGGGCTGGGCGCCCCCGACCGAAGGCCGTGGGCTCCGGCCCTGGCAATCCCCGGGGTTGTGGCGCTTGTCAGCGGCCTGCACATGACCTGGACCTGGCCGCTGCCCGGCGCCTACAACTCGGCCTTCGGCGAGATGTCGGTCCTCCTCGGCATTCTCTTCCTATGTGCCGCGCTGTCGGCCGGCAAAAACTGGAGCCTCGCCCCGGTTGGCATCTATGCCGTCTTCGGCGGCATCGCCGGCATCATTCTGGGGGTGCGTTTTATCGACCTCGGGATGACGCAGACGCCCCTCCTCTCCGGCATCGGTTTCATCCTCACGGGATCGTGTGGCGTGCTCATCTGCCCGGCGTTCCACTGGAGGGCCAACCGCACCCTTCGCACGTTTGTGGCGGTGGTTCTCGTCCTCGCCGCGCTCATCTGGGCTTTCACCGGCTACAAGGCTTACTGGAACCACATGGAACGCTTCAGCGCGTGGCGACCGCGCGTCATGCAGGCCCCCGCTCCGCCCGAAGACCGGCCGGTCACGAGCAGCAACGTTGGGAGGGGAACTCCTTGAGTATATGTTTAGCGACGTCCGCAAAGGCGATCCGGACGGTTGTTGTGCCGTGCGGTTCGTGAGCCTCGCGTGCCGTCGCCTTAGCGGCTATGGCGCGTCGGCGACAGAGGCGTAACATTGTTAGCCCAACTTCCGCAGTTTGGTCTTTGAAAAAAGTTCCTCACGACTTTTTTCGGCTTTTTCGCGGCCCCTTTTGTCGCAAGTCTTTTGGCATCGGTTGCGGTGCCGGGTTCGGAGCCGCAAAAGCCCATGCAGTGAAAACCTTCCCCCTTGTTTCGCCACCCGCTCTGCTCGTAAAGTCGACGTCATCCTGCCCACGCGGGAGGGCATCGACATCCGAAAACGCTGCGTTGCCCGGCCCGCCGATCACCAGCAGATACTCCTTCAGAGGCTGGGGCTGAAGCTTACGCAGCAATTAAAGATGACCGACATGTAGTGAAGACTTTTCCGATCGTTTTGTTGATAAATAAGGACTTACGACGATGAATAGGCCCTAACTGCGGAAGTTGGGTTAACGTTAGCGCCAATCCGATTCCCCACGGCGCTGGGTTGCAGTGGTCCTCGCCCGGTGCTGCTCAGCTACTCAGGGCACCGATTTCTCACATTATTCCTCACAACGATCATATCGAGGACGTTGATCACCCCGTCGCCGGTCAGGTCGTACCTCGCGTTGTCGCCACTTGCGGGATCTTCGTACATGTGATTGCGAACCGCGATCATGTCGAGGACGTTGACGATGCAATCGCCGGTTACGTCGCCTGTAGCATCAGACCATCCCATAGCCAGGCTGGCGCTGCCCGTAACCACCGTAAAAGGGATCGCGACCGGTGAAAACTCCCTCCAGCCGCCGAATAGCGTGATGTCCTCATCCACGGAGATCGTGTAAGGTCCTCGCGGCACGTCTGAGGTGTACGAATAATTCACCGACATCAGCCAAGTGAGGCCTTCGTGGCCCGGCCACACCATGTTTGGGGGATTGACCGCCATAAGGTCCTCTTCCGGCGGGATCGACTTGTCGACATAATCGCCCGAATCCGGGGGGAACTGTTCCACGGAAAGCAGCCCGACCATCTGGTCCACGCAGGCGTGGTCGATCTCGGGCAGGAAATCAGTATTGTGGACAATGGCCCTGCCCCCAAACTCGGGGTTTGGCGTCGAATAAGAAACGTAGAAGCCGGAGGTCTTCTGGCCGAATCTGCCGAGGAATGTCACCAGAAGCTGAAAGCCCCCGAAGCCGGGCATGTCTTCGGCGTAGACGTCGACGGTGAACTCGCCGAAGCCGGCCGGGTTCATCGGATCGACCACGGCAAGCGGAAGGGGTCCTTCACCTCTATCATCCGGGCCGCGGAGGTACACAACACCATCGGCCAACGCGACCGAAGCGAACAGTGCAAGAAACGCCGGCGAAAGCGTGAGCCTCTTCATTACAGATGTCCTTTCAAATAATGAGACCCACAAACAGCGGCGCCTTGTCCGTTCGCCAGGCTGCACATCCGCGCTAAACCGATCGTCGCGCGCCCCAATGAACGGCCTTACGGGCGCCTCACATTGATCGCTCCGGTACGAGTCCACGCGCTAGTAGTATTGCAGGGGTGGGTACAGCAGGCCGCAATCTGCAATCGTCCTCGTCCGGCGCTACTCAGGCTCAGGGCACCTGTTTCTCGCATTATTCCGTACAGCAATCATATCGAGGACGTTGATCGTGCCGTTGCCGGTGACGTCGTATTTCCAGTTATCCTCGCTCCCGACATCTGCATACAGATGATTGCGGACGATGATCATATCGAGGACGTTGACGACGCAATCGAAGTTCACGTCGCCGAGGAGATTGTAGCGGGCCTCCGCGGTGTGGTCGGCGTCCATGATGATCTGCACGCCTGTCTGGCTTCGCGGCTGCTCCGTGTCGTCCACTGCCCAGCGAACGAATGTGTAGTCCGCATCGGCCACCGTCACGCTTCCCGGCGCGGTCAGATTCACCACGTCCTGATCATCACAAGTGGCGGCGTAGTCGGTTGTGCCGGGCTCGTCGCCCGTTATGTCTACACCGGTGATGGGTGTAGACTCCACCGTCAGCGTGTATTGTTCGGCTGCCTCAGAGCGTCCAGTGGACAGCGTTGTGCCCCACACCACAAGAGCCGCCACAACACACAATCCGCAGGTCCGTGCAAATCGTATCATCCCTTTGGCCTCCGTACTACTCCACTCCAATCAGACTGCATCCGGTGTCACCTGCGACGCCTGATGCCCAGCAGCGCCAATCCTATGCCGCATACGAGCAGTGTGCAGGGCTCGGGCACGCAGTAGGTGGCGATTTCGATCCGGTCGATCTCGTCGAAGGCGTCGCTGTCGAAATCGAACGTGGCCACCGGGAAGACCTCCGTCAACTCTATATCCACGAAGCCGATGTCTTCCCAGTCCGGCTGCGGAGCGAGCACCCACTCCCACATCACGACGTGTTCGTAGTCGTCGACGGTGATCACGGGATCGCTCACTGTTGCGGACGTGATGATGTTGGGTACGAACGGCAGCGGCAGCTCGTCGCCGACGAAATCGATCAGCAGCCACAGGTGCTTTTCCCGCGTTTCATCGTACTGGTTGTCTATCGTCAGCCACGAGTCGTCGACCCACACCGGATCGTCGAAGGCGTAGATGTTCTTAAGGACAACCCATTCGTTAACCCAGCCCCCATCGCCCGGATACAGCGTTTGCGGCTCGGTCTGCTCCGCGTGGAAATCCACGTAGTCGGGAATCGAGAGCGCCGATGCCGACCCGGCCATCGCACACAGCAATCCGATCACAACGCCACATCTCAAGATTCTCTTCATCACTGTTTCCCCCATTTGACTTCGACCTGTTCCCTTAGGTTCCGAAATTGTGTTCCTCTGATTACCACCACAGCGCTTTCCCACGCCGCTGTCAGTCCCAATCTCCCAGCGGCGATTGCCTAAAGCGCACCGTAGATGTACAATGAGTTTGCAAATACCATGCCAAATAGCGGACAAATCTGTGTCGCCATTTTTGCACGCGCGTAACTATTTGGCGAGCCTAGCGTTACGAATTCCCGCAACGGTCACCCTCACAGACGCGATGGCCCTTATAGTGAAATCAATGATGCGAAGATTAGACGCTGATCTGGCGAAAAAGGCGGACCCGTTGACTTAACTCACTGGCATCTATTGACTTATGTCAATGTTGCTTTTTCTGAACGTATGTTCATCAAAAACAACATTCTCTTAGATCCAGTAGAGCTGTGCGCTGAGATGGCCCGGCGCACCCCGCACAAGCACATGGTGGCTGGGCGCAGATCGCTCCTACTCGACACAGGGTTGCGTTCATGGCAGTTGCTGTGCCCAAGGCGTTTTAGAGAGGCCCTCGGACAGGGGCCGGGGAGGTGCTGCCGGAACATTCCCACTGGACTAATGGGCAATGGCGGCGCACGTCGGCAGTTGAGGGTCGGAGGTCCAGCTTTTCACTTGGAGTCTTTGTGGTTAGCCGTTTTGCCGGCCGTGTTGGAAGAGGTCTTCGCAGGAACGGATTGTTTCGAGCGCTTCGGCGGGGTCCCGGGCGAGGAGTATTCTTTCGCGGAAGCCTTCACTTTCCAGCAGCTTGCAGACATTTTCGAGGAGGTGCAGGTATTCGGAGTTTGCATTCTTGGGCGCTGCGATCAGGAAGATGAGGTGGGCGGCGGAGTTGTCGGGAGCGTCAAAATCGACGCCCTGCTGCGAGACCCCGAGGCCCATGATGATGCCGTTGACGGCGTCGGTCTTCGCGTGCGGAACAGCGACGTCGATGTGCGCGTGTGGCACGGCGGCCCCGCAACTTAGCGCGGTGGATTGCAGTTCTTCGCGCTCGACAATCGCCTGAAAGAGGCTCACCTTGTCGACGATCCTGCCCGTCGAGGCGATGGCATCGACAATCTCCTTTATCGCGTCCATCTTCCGCGACGACTTGAGATTCAGGCAGATGTCTTCAGAATGCAGCACTTGCGAAAGCAACATCTATTGTTGTTTCCTCGGTTCCCTCGTCTGAGGTTTGAGGGCGGCAGATTTCCAGCCATGCCCGGGCGGGTGCTTCAGCCTATGTATCGCGCATACCTGGCCAAAAACACACGCTTTGTATAACGCACGGTCCTTTTGTCTTCCTTGTTGGGGAAGAAAACCTCCACATTCCCTTTGCCGCGCAGGATTCTGCTGCGCCCTTTGCGTTCAACAAATCCGATTTCACCCAGCTTTACAAGCTTTGCCTTGCCTACAAGTTCCAATTTGCGTACGTCACATTTGTGCTGCTTGTCCGAACTCTCTTGCTGCATAGTTCAAACTTCTCTGCTGCTTGCCCGTGGGTTGGGCCGACGCAACCCGAAAAATCCTGCCCGTTGCGAAGTCCTATCGGCCTTTCGCTGCTTCGACTCACACCGTAGTTGTTTTCTCGCGCATCTGCTTACACGCACTGGTGCACAGCGGCGCCGCGGACCTTTTCGACCTCAAACAACAGCCTGTCGAGCCCCGCTTGATCGTCGCACACGACGTCGTAAAGCACGTTTCCGTCAGCTCCTCTGCGGCGTGCGCGCGTTTCGCTCCTGAGAGTCGGCTGCGCGTGCAGGATCAGTTTTTCGATCTGCCGCTCGGCTTTTGCTGTGGCCTCAATACGGATTGCCAAACGACCTACTTCCTGTGAGGGCATTGCTGCCTCCTTTCGAGCCAGGTTCCTTGACAAAAACACCGTCCCTGCGTCTCCTTGGTAGCCACGCAAATGGCGTGCCAAACGATAAGGGAAACGATCGCCTTGTATAAGTCCTTACATGAACAAGGGTTGGGACAGCCGCGGGCGTGGTTCCAAGCTGCCTGTTTCGCGGCCTCCTGCAAAGCTTTGCAGGAGGGCCGCAAATAATTGCAGCTACTATATATGGGGTGTTGGCATCTCCCAACAGCCAACACCCAGCACCATTTCGATTATATCTCGTCAATTCCACCCTCAACCTTTAGGCAAAAATCAATACTCCCGGCTCGGTCCTGCTTGTTTCTGTCTCACGTATATGTGGTTGGTGAACAGCCACGGCTTGTCCTTTATGCGAGCCTCCACGCGATACACACCCGGCGTGCCCTCGGCGCTGTGCTGCAGTTCGGTACCCTCTACGGTGTTTTCGACGAGTCCGTTCCGCAGGAGGGTGATCTCGGCCCGGCAGGGGCTGTGGATTCTGAAATCGATCGGCGGACCGCTGTGGACTTCATCGCCGATCTGGTATTCTTTCCCGTCGGCGGCAGCGCTGAACCGGAAGCCCGTGCCGTCGCCCAGCGGGGCGTAGTCGATGTAGCATCTCCCCTTTATCAGCGCTTCCATAAACGCCTCAACGTCGTGGCCGTCGTCTTGCGTGAGGGGCGGAGTGAGGACATGCGTGCGGACGGTCCGGAAGCAGAATTCGTGGGGGAAGACCTTGAATAGTTTCCACGGCAGCTTGCGAATGGGAAAATTCGCCGCGTGATTATCAAGTGCGCCGATGCCGACGATGTGACGCTTCGCGGCAAGTTTGTCCCACAACTGCAGCACGGCCTGCGATGGCCCCGCTATGTGGTCTTCGGGGTGCCTTATGTATTCGCGGAGGTTACTGATATGACAGCCCGCGATCCAGTCGTGCATGTACGACCATATTTCGATCCCGGCGTAGTTGGGGTCGTCCCAGCAATCCCACCCCGCGATATGGAAGCCGAATTCGCGCTTCAGAGTGCCTTTCGGATGAGCCACAAAAGCCGTGCCGCCCTGGTCCTTGATCTGCCGGAGATACTCGGGCGGCGGAAACTTGTGCATCTTCTTGCAGTCGGTGAGATTGAACGCGAGGCAGTGACTGAACTTGCCGCTGATCTCGCATGCCACGATCACCAGCACGCCGTCGTGCCAGCCTTCCCATCCCAGGGTTTTGGCCTTGAGCACGTTGTGGTCGGTCACCACAATATAATCAAGGGCGGCGTCTTTCGCTGCGGCGATGATGGCTTCCATGCCGTCGCTGCCATCCGAATAGCGAGAGTGAATATGCATTGCACCCTTAAGGGGCGTCAACTGCTGCACTCGATGCCTCCAGGGCTACCGCGTCGTAGGCCTTCTTGCCCCTCACGTAAAGGACCATTCCGATCAGGCTCCAGCCAAAGAACAACACGCGCCACAATACCGCTACCTCGAGCCCGAGGTCGCTGCCGAAGGCGCGGAACATCAAAGCAAACGCCGCCTCGCCTGTCCCCAGGCCCCCCGGCAACAGCGGGATGCTGTTTACCACAAGTCCCAGCGGCGTCAGGAAAAAGTATGCCCCAAGGTGCAGGCTGTCGCCCAGGGCCCTGCCCAGCACGAACGTCGCCAATACCATCGGGGCCTGGGCGACTACCGACAGGACCAGGACCAGCGCCAGAGCGCCTTTCTTGTCGCGATACAAACATATTGCGTCGTGAAGTTTCCTGACCTGTTTGTGGAATGGAAGGCGGCCGATCAGCCAGTTGAAAGACCTGTTCTCTTTCGCTCTGCGGCTGAGCACCGCGGCCGAAAAGGCCGTCATTCCCGCCGTCAGCCCCATCACCACCCAGCACAGCGTCACGAAGCCGGGCACGGCGAAAACATCGGGCGATTTGCCTGACCACCAGTACACCCCGATCGCGACAGAGGCCGTGAGCACAAACGTATAAAGGCCGATGAATCGATCAACCAGCACCGAAGTGATGGCTTGAGTGGTCTTGCCGTACTCGCGGGCAACGTAATAGGCCTTTACCGCGTCGCCACTGACCGACCCGGGGATGACGTTGCTGAAGAAAAAGCCGATGAAGCTGAGCCTGAGCACCTGCCACGGCCCGGGGTTCACGCCCTGCATGGCGAGGAGCACCCGCCAGCGCACTATTGTGAGCAGCAGCGCGGCGAGCATCAGGGCGGCGGCCGGCACGAGGCTCAGTGGCCTCGATACTGCATCCTTGAGGTCGCCGAGCTTCAGCCACCCGAAATGGATCATCGCCCATACCAGCAGGGCCACCAGGCCGAACTTGGCGACCGGCATCAGGCGGTGCATCGCCTTCGTCTTCTGATTTCCGGGGTCTCGATGCAAATCAGTCCACCTGATTCGGGCTCGCCTCAAAGGCACGCAAGGTGCAAAGTAACCCAGCCGGCAAGAGAAATGCAGACTTCGGCGAAGTCTTCTTCTTTGTGCGCTTTGTGGTCAAAGCCGTTTCTTGCATCTTTTCTTTTCGCGTATCATTTCGAGAAAAGCCTCGATCCTCGTATGGCTGCGGCCGTCCATCGGGCCGGGGCGGTCGCACTCGAGTGTCAGCATCGGCACGTCCAGCCGTTCGCGGAGGATGCGGTCGTGCAGTTGCCTGAAGCAAAAGCTCTGGACGTAATGTATCAGCCCGTCGAGCCGCCGCCTGCCGATTTCCACGGCCAGGTCACCGACCCGCGAAAAAACGTCGTACGGATACAAGTATCGGGCGTACTGTTCGGTCAGATCACCAGCGGGGAACGGCATGGCGAACTGCCGCTGCATTTCGTTGAAGATGATCTCCGCGTCGTACTCCCGCACAAAGTCGTAGAGATCCGAACAAATCGGAGGGATCCCGGCAAAGCCCAGACGTATCGACGGGGTGTGAGGCCGGCGCCCGCGGGTGGCTTCGAGAAACGCCGTGATCCGGCGGTCAAACTCCTCGTAGTCGCCGTTGAAATCGCTGCACGAGATGGTCCAGAGGTGGCTTTCGGCGCCCGTAGTCTTGCCTTCTTCCGCGCAGAGGCGGTCCACTTCATGGGCTTTCGCGCGGATCGGCTTCAGCCGCTCGCGGATGGCCTCTGCGTCGGCTCTTTTCGCCCCAAGCGCGTCGCACAGGCGGTTTATCTCTGCCTCGAGCGCCGCGCGATCGCGGTCGTAAGGGAAGGCAAACTCGGTCACCTCAATGCCTTCCGTCTGCCAGATTTCCATCAGGGCGTGGGTGTTTGAGCAGTCGCCCTGCACCACGCCGATCACTTTGCGCACGCGGCCCTTGTGAGCGGCGGCGTAGATGCCCTTGATCCAACAGCACATATTCGAGGGGAAGCCATTCTTTTCGGCCTCTTCGACGAGTTTCAGCGGCTGAGGGTCAGTGATGAAAACATTGTTGAGGTCAACCGGGCGCAGCCCGGCGGCGAAGATCACTTCGCAAGGGATAGTGGTGGTGATTCCCACGGCCTCTGCAGTACGGCTTAGATCGGCATCCGCCATACGTTCCATTGAACCATGAAACCGCGCGGGAATCAAGAATCAAAGGACGGTTGAGCGCCCAAACCGTGCCGGGGTGTGATTAGAGATCTTGGTTCAAGCCTTGGTCTCGTCGCTTGTACTGGGGGAAACCTTTCTGAAGAAAGGTATCTGTTTAGCGTCTTGTCAGTCTATGTCAAATGCGAAAAGACAAAGAGGGCAGGCAATGCCTGTCCTGCGGACAGGTTGGCCGAACGTCGTGCGGCCGGCCCCTACACCGGAGATCATCGCGCCATCGCGAATCGCGGCCAGGTGAAACGCACGAGGGCGGACCGCACGCTAAACACATACGAAGAAAGGTTCTCCCCACCGCCTTTTCCGAAAGGCGGTGGGGAAACTCTTTTCAAAGAGTTTCCCTCCCACCATCGTAGCTTAAGGGGCAACGCATTTCGTTCCTATTCACTTCATTGGGTGTGTCTATTCGGCGCAGACTGTGTAGAGGTGATTTCGGACGAGTACCATGTCGAGGATGTTGATGACGCCGTCCTTTGTAACGTCGTATCTCCAGTTATCGCCGGTGCCTACGGGCTCAAGCATGTTGTTGCGGATGCCTATCAGGTCGAGGATGCTGACAACACAATCGCCGGTCACGTCGCCGGGGATATTCCATTCCCCGTCGTACTCGGCCACGGCGGTGAGATCGGCGTCCATTGTGATCTGAAGGCCCGCCTGCCCGTCGGGCCGTGGGGCGCCGTCAACGACCCAGCGAATGAAGGTATAATCTACGTGGTCTATCGTCGCGTTTGTCGGCGACGTCAGGTTTATCACCTCCTGGTCGTCGCAGTATGCCGTGTAGTCGGTCACTCCCGGCTTGTCGCCCGTGATGCCGGCGCCTGCGAGGGGGATGGACCGCACGGTGAGCACGAAAGACTGCATTTCGTACAGGGCTACGGCGGTGTGGTCGGCATCCATTGTGATTTGAATAGCGGCTTGGGCCTCGGGCATTTCGGCGCCGTCTACAAGCCACCGGGTGAAACCATATTCCGCGCCGCCGGAGCTGGAAGTGGCCGGGGCAGTCAGGTCGATCACCTCCTGATCGTCACAGAACGTAGCGTAGTTGGTCGCGCCCGGCTTATCGCCCGTAATGCTCACGCCCGTTATCGGCATCGACCGAACTGTCAGCAAGGGAACCTGGGCTTTGTAGAGGGCCACTGCCGTGCGGTAGGCGTTCATTGTTACTTGAACGGTTGTCTGGCCTTCGGGCTCCTGCGCGCCGTCGACGACCCAGCGCGTGAAGTCGTAGGCCACGTCCGCCACGGTCACGTTCGCCGGCGCCGCGAGGCCCACCACCTGCTGGTTGTCGCACGTTGCGGTGTAGTTGGTGATGCCCGGCTTGTCGCCTGTGATGCTCACCCCGGTTATCGGCTCGGACTGCACGATCAGGGTCTGAGCGCCCAGCAGCTTTATCGTGACATCATCAACGTACGCTCCTTCGCCCACCTCTCCGGCGTCGCTGTGGAACCACACCGCCACCCAAACCTGAGGATTGCCCATGAGATTGCCGAGGGTGTTGACGTTGGCGAGGTCGAGGGTGCGCCGATCCCACGAAGGATTGTCCCCCCACCAATGCTCTCCCCAGAAGTTCGTACCATCGATGGATGCGAGCAGAGCGACGTAGTCGTCGTTCGTGCCGCCATCGAGAATGCTGTGCCAGACGTATGCGCTCACCTCGCCGCCGGTCCGACCCACCGTGCTGAACGGCCCGTAGATCATCCAGCCGTTCGTATCGTTCGGGTACGGCCCCGGCGGGCTCACGTGGCTGCCGACGCAGTATGCCGAATACGAAGTGCTGCTGGCGGGCGGGTCGAAGGCGTTTGGGAGGTTGTGGAACCTGTACGAAGTGCCGGCCCAATACCCATCCGAGCCGCCATCCCCTCCAACCGTCCACGGCCCCGGAAACCCAGATTCGAAATCTTCCGACCACAGGCAATCGAACGTCGGTTCTCCGCCGGGATCCACCTTGTAGATCACCTGGTTGTTGGCAGGGATGTTGTCCCAGTTCAATTCGTAGGGCGTATCGGGCGGATAGTTGTAATGAACGTAAAGAATGTGGCCGGAAGTCTCATCGTAGCCGACGCCCGTGGCAACGTGCGACCAGTACGGGTAGCTGTCCAGATCGCTGTTGACGTAGAGGAAGGGCCGATTAGCATCTATCTCGGCCTTTATGTCGTCCGTCCACGAAACCGATGCATCGTAAGTGACAGCGAAGTTCAGGTCGTTGCCGTAGTCGCTGTTGTTGCAGACCGCCTCCATCCCGGGTTCGATGTTGAACGTAGGCGTACCTAAACCGGGGTAGAAGCCCTCGGCCCTCATCAGGCTGAACACAAGCTCATTTACGTGCCCGCTCGTCGACGAGCCGTTGTCCACCAGGTTTCCGTAGCCGTGGTCATCCCAATAGCCGAGCACTTGTGCCGAAGCCGTTGGCCCGCAGCTATTGTCGCCGTAGTCGTCCTGGTGGTAATAGGGCACGCCGGGTATCATGCGCGCACCCGGGCCGACGTCATCGCCGCTCACCTGCCCCGCGGCCGCGCCGGCATTCTCGATGTCCTCCCACACGCGTTGCGGGCTCACTGTTCGCCTGCCCGCGGGCGCAGGCGGCAAACGCCCCGCGCCGCGGCCGAGATCTTTCTTGCGGTCGAGCACCCGGCCACGAAGCGTATCGACCGGCACGAGCTTGGTTTTATCGCCCGCACCGGGCGCCTCGATCTCGTGGATTACCGAAAGTGGCCCGAGATAGAAGCTTCGTTGCAGTTTCGCTCCTCGGCCTCCCTTCACGGCAAGCTTCGCGGCCCGTGAGGCGTGTTTGAGGTGCGGGGCGGCGCCGTCGAACCGCTCCAGCAGAGGATACAGGTCGTAGCGCGCGGCTATTATCACCGTGCCGACTTCGTCGGCCAGAACGGCCGCGTTGGCGGCTTCGAGGCGTTTCTTCCGCCAGGCTGAGAGTGCCTTCCGGTATTGTGCCGTCCGTGCACGTTTCTTGTGCGCTGCGGCGAGAACGTCGGGCGGGACGATTGCATGCACATTCCTATGGTCGGGCCTGCCGTCGTTTTCCCCCTCCACGATGATCTCCCCGCCCGCCGACAGGTTGGCGGCTTGAGGGGATTCCTCCGCCGGCGGTCCGGGGCGGCTCGCATCAAGAATAGCTTCCTTCTGCTCGCGGTCCGCCACCTTCGCCGAGAGCTCGGCTTCCGTCGCCGGAGCCGCGCCCCGTTTGGTGAACTGCACGGCGTAGGCGTTGATGCCCCCGTCGAGAGCGAAGTAAGGAGTGATCGACGCCGGCCGACAGCCCGGCCATCTTTGCGAGGCGTAATAGGCGGCCGCCTTCTCCACCAGCGACAGAGGCACGAACTCGGCGGCCCGACCCGCGGTGGACGTTTGTGCAGCCTGCGCCGCAGGCGGGGCGACGAAGATCAGGCAAGAGAGCAAGGCAAGCACAGCCCACCCGCGCGGCGCGTCCGCCGGCGCACGGAACGTCGCCGCACGAAGCAGGCTTGCGAGTGTGTATGACATGCTGCGGTTGTATGAACTCATAATTAGTTAGTGTGCCTATCCTTGGCGGGAAACCAGGGCCGACCCGGCCCGCACAAGCCCAAGTCGTTTTGCCGTGCGGTTCATTAGCCTCGCAGAGGCGTTACATTGTTAGCCCAAGGGCGTGAGCCCGTGTACGTGTTTAGCGACCCTCGCAAAGGCGATCCCGCCGGTTATTTTGCCGTGCGGTTCATCAGCCTCGCAGAGGCGTTACATTGTTAGCCCAAGGCGTGAGCCTTGGGTGTCGTCCGCCACAAGAGTGCGCCCTGTAGGGGCGCAACCCGCGGGGCCGAATTGCGTGCGTTATGTTTTTTGAGTTGCGCCCTTACAGGGCGCATGTCTTTTTTTGCTCCGCGTCCCCAAGGCTCACGCCTTGGGCTAACAATGTTTCATCCCCTTCGGGGATTGCCGTTCGGCAAGGACGAGGGCTGAGGTAGGGGCGGCGCTTCGCGGCTCGGCCGGCCCCAGGGGCCGGGCGAGACCGAATTGCCCGCCCTCTGTCCGAACGACGATGCTATACAATAACATATTGAGTCACATACGCAAGGATTCGCCGTCGTCCAGACCGATGAATTTCGTCGCTCCTTTTTGCGCACCTTCTTCTGTGGAGCTGCCCTAAGCGACGAAAGCCAACAGTCACCGGCATGAAGTCACGTCGGGCCTTAATGCCTTCTAAGAAAGTATACCCCGAAAAACCGGCCCTGTCAAGCAAAACAGCCGACGACACTGCCCCAGCGCAGGTACATCCTCCCCCACCCGCCGTGCGGTTGCGGTGCATTGGAGATGCTTCTGCACGACGGCTGCGGAGCGCCCGGCGACGGATCGCACGCTCGGCACGAGAATGGAACT
>Ga0114922_10000449_pt1 | contig 39408 bp, 29 predicted proteins | sample AartaG_FD_100975 | JGI IMG/M metagenome (GOLD analysis project Ga0114922, IMG submission 100975) | Deep subsurface microbial communities from Aarhus Bay to uncover new lineages of life (NeLLi) - Aarhus_00045 metaG | ecosystem: Environmental > Aquatic > Marine > Oceanic > Sediment | place... | reverse complement strand
GCTGATATTGCCGGCAACGTAATTGTCCTCCAATTGCTTGACCTGAAAGGCCAGTTCGACAATCGAGTTTTCAATAAAATCCCAATCCTGATTGGTCTCCGGATTCGACAGCTCAGCTTCGAGACTGGCTAAACGGGTTTCTAAACCAGATATATCCGGCTTACTTGCGGCAACGCTCGACACCTGCTTTTCAAGGCCATTTAGACGGCTCTCAAGACCGGAAATATCCCGACTGTCTTGGGAACCCTCATTAATCCGCTGTTCAAGATTGTTAATTTCTAACTCGAGCTTGTCAAGCTTTTCCAATATCGATGAAAATCCCTGGGCTCTTGCATCGGATAAACCTATTATCAGATATATCACGTATGCCGCCACCAAGCACAATGGCTTGAGTTTGTTCATAAGTCCTCCTTTCAAAAGTTTTTATTACATTGTTGGCATTCATTATTTCTTGATAGAATTTAAATTGTAAATCGGTATATTGCCCAGGTTATTCAACTAAAGATACCTATAGGTGTATCGCTGCAACACTATGCAATGAAACATGTTATGAGAGTTTGATTTACTTGATTGAGTTATATTTCTATTAGTAGTAGGATTTTATACCTATGAATATAATGATAATTAACTATGAGGAAAATCTTAAACTTTATCTGTATTACACTTTAGTATTAATGTCTATCAGATTATTTTGAATTGCAATCCTGACAAAACCGGCGGTTGACCTTATTTTTAATTTTTTCTTAATATTATAACGATGTTGATTTACAGTTTTGGGAGATATGATAAGTTCATCAGAAATTTCATTAGCAGTTTTTCCCAGAGATATTAATCTCAACACTTCAGTTTCTCTCATTGTTAGATTCAATATGGCGGTTGGTGTATTTGTCATTATATAAGAACTTCCAACCCTGTAATTAATGAAACCGTTATAGACCGTTCGAATGACATTTATTATAACATCTGGCGCGTCTTCTTTGATAACGTATCCTTCAACGCCAATTTCTTTAGCCCTGGAAATATAGTCAGCGTTTTTGTACATGGTAATTAATACAATTTTAACGTCCGGATGAGAGTCTTTAATTATTTCTGCGGCATCGAGTCCATTTAATCCCGGCATAGAGATGTCCATTAATAAAACATCCACATCCTTTGAGTTTACAATTTCGATGGCGTCATTGCCATTGGTGGCTTTGCCGACAACATTTATATCATCCTCAAGGTTAATATAATGTTCTGATCCCATTACAATTAATGGGTGATCATCGACCAAAACAACGTTGATATTTTTTTTCATAGCAAACCCCTATGCATCAGGTATTTCAATTTTTAATGATGTGCCGTTTCCTTCGCTCGTTTGAATTATTACATTTCCATTCAACTCTTCAACTCTGTCCCGAATATTTCTCAACCCGTATTTATTTTCATCGACAGTATTTAAATCAAATCCATCACCGTTATCGAAAATTTTCAATTTCAGCTGGTTATCTTTCTTGACAAGAGCTATTGATACTTTTTTTGCATTTGAATGACGTATAACATTTGTAATTGCCTCTTGAATAATCCGGTACAGCGTCGTTTTAATTACTACATTGGTATCTTCGACTGAACTGGAGACAGTATAATTTATCTTTAGGTTAGAATACATTTTGATTTTTTCAATATAATCATTCAAAGCATATAAGACGCCCGTTTGATTGATATTTGCAGGATAGAGGTTATAGCAGAGTCTTCTTAGTTCGGAAGCCAGCTTATTATAGGTATCAACTGTCAGATCAAGATAATGAGATGTTTCTTTGTACTTTTTTTGAGATAACAGTTTTTTAATGATATTGGCATAGTATTTTAGTGATACAATCACCGAACTTGCCTCATCGTGCAATTCGGCGCTAAGTCGTCTTCTTTCATTTTCTTGGCTTTGAACAAGTTCTTCTGATAGGCTGGCTATTCTTTTCTTGCTGTTTTCCAATAAAGTCAAGTCTTCTGCCATTCCAATAAAACCCGTGAATAAATGATCCTGATCAAATAAGGGAATTACCCTGAGATGTGTTGAAAGAGTATTTCCATTTTTATTTTTTAATTTGATATTTTTATCAAAAAAGCCTTTTTGCAGAGCTTCCGAATATATTTCTTCGGCTCTGTAATTATCAATCATTATATCATTCAGAGTTATTTTCTCCAACACTTCGATGGCTTTATATCCGAGCATCTTCTCGGAATATTTATTCCAGACCAGATATTTCCCCTCTTGATTGGTTACCGCCAGATGTAAGGGCAGATGGTTGATTGTTTCACGATATAGCTTTTCAGATTTTTTCAATTCCAATTCGGTATCCTTTTTTTCGGTAATATCCATCATCAGATTCACGAATTTCGTTATTTCACCATTCTCGTCGAATATAGGACTTACTTTTATTGAGAAGTGCTTATCAAAACAGCCTATATAACACTCAATCGATTCCACCTTTTTCGTTTTCAGCGCCTGAATGATAGGACAGAATTTCCCCGGTTTATCCCCATTATAAACCGTTTTGTAACATTTCTGTCCTATTGCTTCTTCACGGCTCTTTCCAAGAAGAGTCAGGCCGATATTATTTATATTTATAATATTATAATCTTTGTCGATTATCAGCATGACATCTTCAAGAGAATTAAATGAATCACACCAACGTCTTTCGGAGGATTTTGCAAATTCCTCAGCCTGTTTGCGTTCCTCAATTTCCTTATTAAGACTTTTATTAATCCCAGAAAGTTCTCTAGTACGTTCTATGACCCGGTCTTCCAGTTCTTCTTTAGCTTGAAGTAGCGCCTTCTCCGCCTGTTTGCGCTCGGTGATATCCATGCCCTGGGCGATAGTCGCTATATGGGTTAAACCGTCTTCAGAATAAATATTTGCCGAATTCCATATCACTAGCCGCGTCTGTCCGCTTTTATCAAGTATAGGAATTTCAACTGTTTCCCAATATTCCCCATTCAATGTATGAATGATTTTTTTTAGCGAATCATTATAATTAGCCTTGGGAAAAAGCAACTGTAGTTTGTTGCCAATGACCTTATTTGCTTTAAATCCTGTAAGTCGTTCGAATGCATGGTTGAAACGAGTTATCTTTAAATCCGGGCTCCAAACAATGATAGGTGCATTGGCGTAATTAAACAGCTTTTCCAGATAAGCGCTTGTCTTTTGCAGCTTTTTTTCTGTTTTAGCAATCCGTTCACTTAAAAAAGCAACCACGCAGGCAATAACTATTAGCAGTATTGACCGAAAAAAATCATTGGCAGTTGCTACATCCTCTCTAAGGAAAATATGGCTGAATATAAGTATTGCCGCCAAAAATAATGCAATCAGCAAACCTTTTCTTTTCCACCAGATGGAGGCCAGGATAATCGGTATGTAAAAAAAGTGGCTGAAAACTGTGCCGATTCCATGGACATTATGAAAATAGTAGGTGAGAAAGCAGGAGACAGCTAAAAGAAATGCAATAACCATGATCCTGTATTTTATATTTTGTACTAGATATTTCAGCATTAACATATTCCTTAGCAACCGTTTTGTCAGTTGAAAATTTCTCCGTCCACCCCGTTATTTTCATCCTGGAAATAACTCAATCGATCCCCATTTCATAAAAGTTGACAAGTTAAAAGGTGCATGATGGTAAACCGTCATATTTATTGTTTTTTATTGAACAGCCAACATCTGTTTTTCAGTTGTTCCAACACCAATACCCGCGCTATTATTTAATTCGGTTTGTCTATTCAATAAGTTATATAATTAATCGTCGTTTTTAACGAAATATTAAGTGTAAACAACGGCTGAAAAGTATACCAGGTGGCGGTTGAAAGATGTGCCGTATCTGAAATCCATCAATCCAAGACTTACAATTAATCCAAGATAAACCCAAGTAAACTACTACCGCCTGAAGGCGGTAGCTTTTAGGTTCGGCTGCAAGCCGACTAAAGATCATCGTCAATCTTGAAGTCTCCATCAGGAGGTTCGTTACTTTGTTCTTCGATATACTTCATTATTACTTCATCAGTAACATTACCCGAACTGGCTACAAAATAGCCACGAGCCCAGATATGACGACCCCAAAACGCACGACTTTCAATTGGAGAGCTGAATAATTTCATCAAGTACCGCGCGACGGAGCTGAACAACGGTTCTCGTCCTCATTTCGGGAACACCTCAAACAAGCGGACCAATATTACAGTGATTTGGATTCGGGTATTGCCAATCCTTCAGCATCGACTTCAGCAGATTGTTTAGCAGGTTCGTGTCCTCCCGCACGATTGCCTTGTGCATCACCTACTGGTCCAATAGATGCTCTGCCTTCAGCCGACCGATGAAGTCAGTGGAGACCCAGTAGATGCCCCAGGGTCTGCCCTGTCCCGCACTCACAAAGAACATGTATTTACCATCGAAAGTCACCCGGGGGGAGCCATTCTCGTGTGACGCATTGATAGAATCCCCGAGACTAATCCTGTTGGTCCAGTTTCCATCTTTCTTTCTGAAGCTGATGTTCAGATCGTCATTTGCGGAAAACAGCAAATGGTCCCCATCCGGTGAGATGAAAGGACTCCGCCCGACTAGTGTCGCATTGTTGAACGCCTCTGTTAAGTGAATCGGCGTCTGATATCTGGCATTGAGATACTGAGAGCAGTACATGTTATCCGAGAATTCAGAGAAATACAAATTTCCATCCTTATCCACAGAGCATGGCCAGTGCACTCCGATTGTGTTGACTTCCTCTCCAACCGAGATTGGCTCTGACCAACCTGTATCAGTTCTCTGAATATACCAATATTCCTCTTTGACGTCAGGGTCACCTCCCGGTATCTCCCCCTCTTTGAAGGGACGGGTCTTTATAAAGTAGAGCCGATTCCCATCCGGGGAAAACGACGGATCACGGTCAATCGCTGCGGATACAGGGTAGGTCCATTTATTGTCTACCACTTTCGTGAAAGCCACTCTTCCTTCAGGGGGAATCATTTCTGTCCAGTAAGCTTCAAGTGCGTCAGGTGAAAATGCAATTGACGAGTGCGCTCGATCACTTCCCGACACAATACCGGGTAGAAACATCTCCGGCAGATCACCCGGTGGATTTTGCCCCATATACGGCCCCTCCAGAATCGGAAACATTGGCGGGGAGGTGTCGACACCATTCATCCTGAGTTCGTCAGCTACTTCGCTGAAACCTTTCAATGAGGCCAGATTGAAAGCGGATTCTCCCTTCATATTGCGTGCGTTCTTGTCCACTCCCAGTTCAATGAGGTACTTTACAACTCCTGTGTGCCCTCCAAGCGCCGCACCATGAATTGCCCTATATCCATCCTTGTCGGCCTGTTCAGGATCAATTCCGTATTCAATCAATGATTCTACGATTTGGACAGAGCCACTTGCTGATGCAGGAAAGATGAGCCATGGATCACGTTGTATCGTCTCCGCTACATCACACCCCAGTTCTACCACATAGTCGTAAAGCCCTGTCATACCAGTTTCAACCGCCATATGGAAAGCTCGACGTAGAGCATCCTCTTCGATATGAACTTTGTGTGAGATCAGTAAATCAACATATTCACGGAACTGGTTCCGGGCTCCCCAGAGTAATGCCGTATAACCCCTGATTGCAGCTGCATTGATGTCTGCGCCGCGATCAATAAGAATTTCTGCCACCTTCAGGTTTTTGCTTTCAACAGTAAGAATCAATGGGGTTCGCTTAATGCCGTCTCTTGCCTCAATATAAGCGCCATAATCAAGCAGGAGTTTAACTACATCCGGATGGCCATTTAAACAAGCTTCATGAAGCGGTGTCCACCCTCCAACGAAACCACCATACTGAGTCAGCGAAGTATCGTTTATTGTCGTAGTTCCATGTTCAATCAATAGTCTCGTAATGCGCAGATTGCCGTTAGCGGCCGCATGATGCAGGGGCGATCTATTTTCTTTATCCGTCAAATTGATATCCGCGCGTAGACCAATTAGAGAATCAGCGATCTCACTAAACCCCTGTTTGGTGGCCAGATTCAGTGGCGTTCTTCCATTTTCATCCTGTGCATTCAACGACTCGGTCATGTTGTCAATCAGAGTTAAGACTAATTGAAGATCACCATTCTCGACTGCCCGATGAATATCACTGGCACAAATGGGAGATATGGAACTTAGGAACACCACAAGCAAAACCGATAACGGTGGCAAAATCCTGATATGGATGGAAACCTCCGGCTAGAGTCGTCATCACGGCTTCATAATATCAAATACGATTGTTTAAGGTACATTGTTTCATAATCTTGATTCTGTTATCACAATTCGTCGGCATATTGATAACTACCGACATATTATACCATATTAGAAAATCAAAACGAAGGCCTTTTGGCGTCTCCAATTCTCCTGAAGCCGTTTCCGGGCAGATCCTCGCTGTCTGCTCCCATAGAAAACCATGTTTTCAGCAACTTGGCCCATCAATTTATACTAACGGGGACTGGTTTCAAGCGGCCGGGAGGTGAAACTATGCAGGAATTTTATGGCATAAGGAGAATGTAGTTAATGAATTCACCTGATCCACCAAAAGCATTTCTGACTAAGAAGGAATTAGCGGCGTATCTGAGCTTGAGCATATTTACCATAGATACCCGGGTATCGCAGAAACGCGAGATTCCATTTGTGAAGATGAGGAGAAAGGTGATGTTTGATATGAAAGATGTTCAGGAATGGATTGACAAAAGTAAAGTCCATCCCCGGGAATTTCGGTTGAGGAAAAGACGACGGGGCATCTAAAATCTTGACTATGACATCAAATTCAGTAAATTAAAGCTTTGAATTGAGAGGAAATTAATGGGCATTTACAAAAGAGCTGGCATCTGGTACATCGACTACTACTTCGAGGGGCACAGAATGCGTGAAGCAGTAGGGTCAAATAGAAAGATGGCTGAAAATGCATGCCTTTGATACAGAAGAAATTAGAGAGAGCGAAAGTGGCGGAACCGGCAGACGCGCTGGACTTAGGATCCAGTCCCGCAAGGGGTGGGGGTTCAAATCCCCCCTTTCGCAGTTAAATATAAAAAATAATCTTGCGGAGAGCTTTTGCCTAAGTGTATAAAAAAGATGCATGCTCTTAAGGGACTGATTAAGCCAAAAGCACGGACGTGTCTTGGGACATGATTGTCTAACAAGGAGGATTGTTGAAAGTTACTGTAAAAGCCGAACCTAATTGTAAAAGGATTTTCGAGATTGAAATACCGGTGGAGGATGTTGAAGCTGAATATAAAAATCAGCTCCATCAGTATCGGTTAAAAGCAAAAATCCCCGGTTTCCGTCCCGGAAAAGCCCCTATAGATATGGTCAAAGGCAGGTTTCATGATAATATCAAGGCGGATGTGCTTGAAGCATTAGTCCCTATGGCATTCGACGAAGCTATTCAAAAGGAAGAACTATTGCCATTAGGTTTTCCGGAGCTTTCTGATGTCAAGTATGAGGAAGGTCAGCCGCTTTCGTTCAAAGCCCAGGTCGAGGTCCAACCGGAAATAAATTTACAGAAGTATACCGGACACAAATTCGAACGAAAAGTAAAAGAGGTCACTGAGGCTAATGTTAATGAAGCATTAAAACATCTTCAATACAGATATGCCGAGTTTACGCCGGTTGAACGGAAATGCCATGATGATGACCTCGTTATTGTCGATCTGATAAAAAAATATGACAAACTCGACAAGCTTAAGGAAGACAAACTGGAAAGTGTCGCAATAGATTTGTCATCAGAGCAGGTCTTAAAAGAATTCAAAGAGAATCTTCGCGGTATGGGTATCGGTGAAATGAAAGAAATCGAGGTTAAATATCCCGATGATTATTTTGACAATCGATTGGCAGGTAACGAAATAAAGTATCTGACCATAATTAAAGAGGTCAAAGAAAAAGAATTACCATCACTTGATGATGAATTTGCCAAAAACCACGCCCACCTTGAAAATATCGAGGAGCTAAAGAAGACATTGAAGGAAAACCTGGTCCTGAAAGCCAATAATGATGCTGATGATGTTTTAAAAGGCGAAATTATTAAAAAGATAGTCGAAAATAACCGGTTCGAGGTTCCCGAATCAATTATTGAAAAATATTTACAATCTGTAACTGAAGATTTCAAGAAACAGTATGACAATGTCGATGAATTTCAATTGAGGCAGAGTTATCGCCAGGTTGGCGAGGATATCATTCGGTGGCAGTATATCTATCATAGGATAGCCGATAAGGATAATATCAAAGTCAGCGAGGAAGATCGAACCGAATGGGTAAAGAAATTTGCCAGGATTTACAACATGTCTGAAAAAACCGCTCGGGAAACCCTGGGCAAGGCAGGCAAATTCGAGGAAATTGACGATACATTGCTGGAGAAGAAAGTTCTTGATTTTATTAAAGAAAACTCAAAAATTACTGCATAGCAAGGAGATGATATGGCTGATGAATTAAAAATGCAAACATTAATCCCTATGGTCGTCGAACAAACCGGTCGTGGTGAACGCGCTTATGATATTTATTCACGCTTGTTAAAAGACCGAATTGTATTTATAGGAGCTCCTATCGATGACAATATCGCCAACCTGATAGTCGCCCAGCTTTTATTTTTAGAGGCGGAGGATCCCGAAAAAGACATATTTTTATATATCAACAGTCCCGGCGGCTCGGTAACTGCTGGTCTGGCTATATATGACACGATTCAGTTCATTAAAGCTGATGTCAACACAACCTGTGTCGGGATGGCAGCCTCCATGGGCGCGCTTTTATTATGTTGCGGTACTAAAAGTAAAAGAGCCGCTTTGAAAAATTCCCGGGTGTTAATCCATCAGCCCTGGGGCGGTTTCAAAGGCCAGGCATCTGATATTGAAATTCATGCCAAAGAAATTGTGAACACGAAAAAACAGCTTAATGGGATATTTGCCAAACATACCGGACAACCGCTCGATACTATTGTTAAGGATACCGATAGGGATTTTTTCATGTCGGCTGAGGATGCCAAGGCGTATGGGCTTGTTGATGAGGTGTTTGAACGCAAACCGAAATAATTCTAACCGCTGATGACTAAAAAGAGAAGTAATTATTCAAAAAGACGTTCCGGCAACGAATTCTGTAGTTTCTGTGGCTGTCCAACTGACTCGGGAATCGAGCTTATCAACGCTCCTGACGCCTCTATTTGCGCCGATTGCGTTAAGGTCTGCCACGATCTTCTAAATAAAAAAATATGGAGCGAGGGACATTTTGATGTCCCTGTTCCAAAAGTGATTAAGATTTTTCTCGATAGCTATGTAATCGGCCAGGAAAAAGCAAAACGCACGCTTTCGGTAGCTGTCTACAACCATTACAAGAGGATTTTAAATCCCGGCTCTCCTGAAGATGGGGTCGAGCTCGAAAAAGCCAATATCCTGCTGGCCGGACCAACCGGAACCGGTAAAACCCTTTTAGCCCAGACGCTCGCCAAAATGCTCCAGGTGCCGTTTACAATCGCCGATGCCACGGTTTTGACTGAAGCCGGTTATGTCGGTGAGGATGTCGAGAACATACTGGTGAGGCTTCTCCAGGCGGCTAACTACAATGTTAAGGCCGCCCAGATGGGAATTATCTATATCGATGAAATCGACAAAATCGCCCGTAAAAGCGGCAACCCCTCTATTACTCGTGATGTTTCCGGTGAAGGCGTACAACAGGGTCTGCTGAAAATTCTCGAGGGTACGGTCGCCGCTGTGCCTCCTAAAGGGGGACGGAAACATCCGGAGCAGGACCTTATCAAGATCGACACCCGGAATATTCTCTTCATTTGCGGCGGCGCCTTCGATGGCCTGGAGAAAATCATCGCCCGGCGATTGGGACGAAAAGTTGTCGGGTTTAAAGCCGAAAGCATGGCAATTAATAAAAAAACCGGCGAATTATTAGCGAAAGTCGAGGATGAAGACCTCCTGCAGTATGGCCTGATACCCGAAATAATTGGCCGTCTGCCGGTAGTCTGTTCCCTCAGTGAGCTTGATAAAGACGCTCTCAAAACAATATTAACTGAACCGAAAAATGCCCTGGTAAAGCAGTATCGCTATTATTTCAAACTTGAGGGAATTGAGCTCGAGTTTGAGGATGAAGCTTTGGATGCTGTGGTCGAGGCGGCGGAAAAACATGGCACCGGAGCCCGGGCCTTGAGATCGATACTCGAGTCAGCCATGATGGATATGATGTTCGAGACGCCCTCAATACACAACCTTAAAAAATGTACTATCACCAGAGAATTCATCACAGCCGGAGAGAAACCAGAATATGTTTTCAAACAGAAAAGAAAACGAGCGTAGTGTTAATTAAAATATTAAATAATAAATCCGGCCTGACAAAGGCCATTTTTTATGCAGTTTAATAACGCTGAATACATTTGTGCTGTCGGAAGTTACTTCCGACAGCTCTGGCAGAAGAAGCACATGCTAAGATTTGTTAATAATGCGGGTTAGCAGGCCCGATAGAGGTCGTTTCTTATGCAGTTTAATAACGCTGAATACATAGCCTCGTTTTACAAGGCATCGGATATACCCAGAACAGGCTATCCGGAAATCGCCTTTGCCGGCAGGTCCAATGTCGGCAAGTCAACGTTGATTAACCGGGTCCTCAACCGCAAGAAGCTCGCCCAGGTATCGAAAACGCCCGGCAAAACCCGAGCGCTGAACTATTTCGAAATCGATCATAAATATTATTTTGTCGATTTGCCCGGTTTCGGATACGCTAAAATATCCAAAAAAGAAAGAGAGACCTGGGGGGCGCTGATCGAATCGTACCTGCAGAACTCAACAAAACTCAAAGGCATAATACATATAATCGATTGCCGCCGGGGTTTGATGGATATTGACCGGGCGCTTGTTGAATATATCGATTACATTCAGCAAAAAACTAATAATAATTTAAAAGTATTGTGGGTGTTGTCAAAATCTGATAAATTAAAATCAAAAGCCCGACCGGAGATATATAAGAAGGCCCTCGACGATCTCGAATGCGATCCCGGGCAGTTGATATTTTTTTCTGCATTAAAGGGTCAGGGTATCGTTGAAATTAGAAAAATAATCATGGAGATGTTGATAAGATGAAAACAGGCAATATTACGATTCTTGGATTACAATGGGGCGATGAAGGTAAGGGGAAAGTCGTCGATTGTTTTACCGGCGATGTCGATATAGTCGCCCGTTTCTGCGGCGGCGCCAACGCCGGTCATACTGTGATTAATGACCGCGGCAAGTTTATCCTCCACCTTCTGCCCTCCGGTATGGTTCATCCCGGCGTGACCTGCTATATGGGCGGCGGCATGGTAGTCGATCCGGCCGGGCTATTCAAGGAGCTGGATGATTTACAATCCAAGGGGCTCGATTGCGACGGACGGCTTTTCATCGATCATACCGCTCACCTTGTTTTGCCCCAGCATAAGGCGATTGAAAAATATACTGAAGAGTTAAACAAATCCAGATCGATTAATACCACCTTACGGGGCATCGGCCCGGCCTATGCCGACAAGGCCGACCGGATCGGCATAACCGCCGGCGATCTTGCCGATGATGATAAACTAACAGAAAGAGTAAATAATTTTATCGAGAAAAAAAAGCTCCGATTAGCGGTCATAGAGGATAAAACCCTTTCAGACCCCCAGTTCCTGATCGACTATCTTAAACCGTATACCGCAAAAATAAAAAGTATGCTGACTGATGTCACCTCAGAACTGCGGCAGGCGTCATCACAGAACAAACGGATATTATTCGAGGGCGCCCAGGGGTCTCTCCTGGATATCGGGCTTGGCACATACCCTTACGTGACCTCCTCTAACACAACCATCGGCGGCCTGTTCAGCGGTCTTGGAATGCCGCCGGGTATGCAGGGGGAAGTCCTGGGAGTGGTAAAAGCCTATACAACCCGTGTGGGCAACGGTCCCTTCCCAACCGAGCTAGATAATGCAACGGGTGAGCGAATACGTGAAAGGGGCGGCGAGTATGGCGCCACTACAGGGCGGCCGCGCCGTTGCGGCTGGCTCGATCTGGCCATTGTCAGGCGAACGGCTTTCATGTCGGGAGTTGGCGGCATAGTTATTACCAAGCTTGATGTCTTAGACGACCTGGATGAAATTAAAATCTGCATCGGGCATCGCATCAATGATAAAATCTATGATTTCCCGCTGTTGTTTGCTGGCTTCATGGAGAAGGCCGAACCGGTATATCACACTATGAAAGGCTGGCTGAAATCGATCGCCGGCATCACCGATTTTAACAGGCTCCCCATAGAGGCCAAAAATTATATCGGGTTTATCGAAAAAGAAATCAACGTGCCGATTAAATATATCTCGACCAGCTCAAATCGCAGCGATTTTATTGAAATCTCTTGATGTTGATTCATATTTTATCATATAATCAAATCTGACGAATAGAAACAGCAGGGGTAGACCATGCGTCTACCAAAATTTACAACAATATTTCTGCAATGCCGATGATGTTTAAACCTCGAAAAATCTCAACCATTACAATTTTCGTTTTATTTATTATATTGCTGTTAACAGCCGGTCATATTACAGCCCAGGTAAAAAATGATAGTTTGAGCCTTGAAGAAGCTGTAGCGCTGGCTTTTTCTGCAGATAAAAAACTAATGGCGGCCCGGGCAAATATACGAGCCGCCGAATCAGGTATCAACCAGGCCAGAGCTTCCTATATGCCCAAACTGGCTCTCACCGGAAGCTATTACCATCTGTCGAAGGTCAGCGAGTTTACCATACCTGTCGGACCGGGATTAACCCACGATATTAAAATAGGTTCAGACAACCCGTTTTACACAAGTCTCGGGCTTAATTACGAGTTATACACTTTCGGGCGACGGCCGGCAGGAATGAAGATTGCCAGAGTCGAAAGCCGCAGATCGGAATTGCAATTAACGCGGTCTAAGAAAAGGCTGTTTGATTTTGTTGTCAGGACTTACTTTACCGCCATTTATGCTGATGAAAGACTGACACTGGTACAGGCTGAAAAAGACAGGTTCGAACAAATATATCGGCTTGTCGAAAGCCGCTTTCAGCAAGACTTAATATCCGAATTCGACCTTCTGCAAACGCAGCTGCGTCTTGAGACATACAGGTTTAAATTATTGGAAATGTCAAATAATGTTCAGACAGCAAAACTTAACCTGGCCAGGTTCCTGGATATCTCGATAGATCAACTGCCGAAGCTATCCGGCAATTTATATGATAACGACCTGCAGATTCCGGAAATTTCCGATCTGAAGGATATGCATGACGACCGGGAGGATTATCAGGAGGCCGCCTTAACGGTCCAGATGGCGCAACTGGCTCGAAAAGTCAGCAAAAGCGCCTGGTTCCCAACACTATCCGCTTTCGGGAATTACGATTGGCGCAACAACTATCAGCCGGATGTGGATAAAATCGAGGGCAGTTATTCATTCGGGCTTAATTTCGGCTGGCTTCTGTTCGACGGTTTCTCCCGTCGAAGCGAAATTGCTAAACAGGATTACCATATCAAATCATGCGGCTACCTGGTTGATGATTTAAAAAAGGATATACATAATCAGGTAAAAAACCTTCAACTTGTCCTGGAAAATTGCCTTTCAAGAATCGACGTCGGCATCCAGGCGCTTGATGTAGCGCAGAAATCGATGACAATTGCTAAAACAAGGTTAAACATCGGCGATTTAACAATGATTGAAATTCTGGAAATCGAAAACAGGCTTTCACAGGCAGAATTGGATTTATTGAAGCTCAGGTATGAATATATCATGGCTCAACTGGACCTAAAAAAAGCGGCTGGCCATTACCCTGAAATCAACAGGATTAATTAATATGTTAATAAATGTTCCATGAAATTGGGATGGAATATTAAGATATGTCTAAACTGCCCGAATTATTAAATTAAATCGCTTGCCTGTTTTGAATTTATGGCTTAAATATCGGGCAGGAGCGGTTGAGATTGAACAGCTTAATGTAAATATCAATAGCTTAATGTAATAGGAGGAGGGAGTATGAAAAAAGTGGTTATCGCAACCCTGGTGTTTGTTTTAATTTTAGCCTCGTTTTCAGAGGCGGTTGAATGGAAAGAAAGAATGGGGGTTGGGCTCAGAGGGCCGGTCTTTTCGCCAATGATCAAAGGCGACAATTATTCCGGCGCTAATGCTTCAAATGAACCCTTTATGATGGGTCTTGGCACTAACCTTGACTTTAAATACGGTTTTACCGACAATATTGTAATCGGGCTCACAATTGGATACTGGTATACTTACGATGACACGCTTGCCGCTGACGACCAGTCGTTTAAATTGAACAAATCGGACAACGCCTCCACAAAGTTGAAGATGATTCCCATTTGTTTGAGCGGTCAATATTATTTTATAGCAGAAAGCAATATTCAGCCATATCTTCTGGGCGGACTGAGTATAGATATGGCAAAATATGAAAATCTCGAACCTGCCGGCGGCGAAGCATCCTCTACCGATTTAAATGCCAAGGTTGGCGTCGGTATCAACTTCTGGATAGGCGAGAGTTTTACATTCGATATCAGCGGCCGCTTTTCTTACCTTTTGACAAATCTGTCTAACAATTTTGATGAACAGACCGCCTTGCCTGCCAGCCTGGAAAATGTCAATATGGATGACGCTGCCACCCGGCCTTTTTTAGCGGTTTTAGAACCCAGCATCGGGCTCACCTATTTCATAGGCGGAGCCAAGGATACTGATAAGGACGGCATCAAAGATAAATTCGATCAGTGTATGGATACACCGCTGGGAGCCATCGTTGATGAATTCGGCTGTCCGCTTGATTCTGATGGTGATGGCGTTTACGATGGCCTTGATTTATGTCCTGAAACGCCAAAGGGTGCATTCGTAGATATTTCCGGTTGTCCGCTCGATTCCGATATGGACAACGTCCCCGATGGCATTGACATATGCCCGGACACGCCGTTGGGCGTTGCTGTCGACATTTATGGCTGTCCTCTTGATGAAGACAAAGACGGAGTGCCGGATTTCAAGGACCAGCAGCTCGACACACCGGCAGGCGCATTGGTGGACAGTCTCGGAGTAGCGCTTGATACCGACAGCGATGGTGTCCCGGACGGCCTGGATAAATGCCCGGACACCGGCGAGGGCGTTCTGGTTGATGAATTCGGCTGCCCGACGGCCCAGCCAATCACCGAAAAGTTAATCCTGAATATTAAGTATGCTCCCGGCTCGGTAGAACCCGATGAAGAGGCTAAAGTAATTCTGGATGATATCGCTATGCGGCTTAAAATCTTCAGCGATGTTAAAATTGAAATTAACGGCTATACCGATGCTATGGGCTCATCGCGAAGCAACCTTAAGCTCTCCCAGAAAAGAGCCGAGGCGATTAAGGAATATCTCGTCTCTAAAGAGATTGACGCAGATCGGATGGTTGCCAGAGGATATGGCGAGGATGAAAAATTCTTTATCGATACCAACGAGACTCCAGAGGGTAGACAGAAAAACCGTCGAGTGGAAATTGTGCCGATACAGTAGCTCTGAAGAAACGTAAAGCATTTTGACTGATTGTCAAAATAATAAAAGGACGCCTTTGACGGCGTCCTTTGCGGCTTAGCGGCATGAAGCAATATTCTGTGTAAGTTGCCGTAAACAAATAGGAATTATTGAAATTTGAATAACAACAACGCAAGTTTCGTTCAGGCTTGATTTTAATATTGTAATAGGTTGTGGTTTTTTATGGTTGACTATGACACTTGTAACAAAGCGCTGATGATTAACGCAATACAGGGTTGCTGGATATAATTAATTTTTATACTGGCTTAAGATTACTGGAGGCACGATGAGGTTGATTAAAATATATCCGAGGGTTTTTATTCTCGCCGGAATTATTCTATGCTTAAGTTCACAGATTGCCTTTGCCGGACCGTACTGGTACGAGCTTTATAAGGCTGGCTGTAATGATATGAAACAAGGAAGCTGGGAATCTGCCATTGCAAAGTTTCAGGAAGCCATTAAGATCGAACCCCAGGATGACAGCAAAAAACGCGTCGGCGTTATGCGTACAGAATATTTTCCACACCGGGAAACAGGGGTCTGTTTCTACAACCTTGGTGATATGGAAAATGCCCGGGAGGAACTATCGATTTCACTGCGTCAAAGCTCTTCAAAAAAGGCGAAGGAATACCTTGGCTTTGTTAACAGTAAGCTTTCCGGCGATGATCAGCCCGTTGCGACTTATAAGCCTCTAATTAAAGATTCTGTTAAAGTCAAAAAAAAGAAACCTGTTAAACAGGAGTTCCAGCTCATTGGCGACAGACTCAGTATAGCGGTGCTGCCTTTCGAGACCAAAGGAGTTGGTCGGGATCTTGGCGATATTGACCTGATGGATAAACTGATTACCGAACTGCATCACCTAAACCGGTTCCTGGTTATAGAAAGATCACAGCTTGAAAAGATACTGCAAGAACACAAACTCAATTTGTCCGGCATCATCGACCAGTCGACCGCGGTCGAGGTCGGCAAAACTGCCGGCGTCGATGTGGTGGTTCTGGGAAGCATCACCTGCGGCAACCAGGTATCAATAGACGCCCGGCTTGTCGATACCGAAACCGCCAATATTCTCACCTCCAGGGATGCTTTCAGTAAGGATTATGCTCTTTTGAATTTATCGAAGATGATTAATGATTTGGCCCGGAAAATTAATTCCGACATGCCGATTATAGACGGCCTGGTAATTAAATCTGATGCCGGCGATATCTGGGTCGATATTGCCGCCGGTAATGGTTTAAAGAAAAATATGAAATGCCATGTCTACCGCGAGGGAGAACCGGTAATCCACCCGGTTAGCGGCGATACTATCGATATACAAAAAGACCAGATATGCGGCGTGCAGGTCACTGAAGTGTTTGACGGTTATTCGATTGTTAAAATTATTGAACATTTAAAAGGTTCGCCCCGGGTGGGCGATAAGGCCCAGACCAAGTAGCTAATTAACTGAATAAAAAAGTCGATGATTGTTGCAGATATTTTAATTTTGATGATTGATAAAAACCTTAATATAATTAGAGGAGGGATGCTGTTATGAAACGGAGTTTAATTTTAACGACGGCTTGCTTGCTTTTGTTGCTGTCCAGCCAGGCCTTTGCCTTTGAAAGGCAGTCACAGTTAGAGCTTTTTGGCGGTTTCGCCGTACCGCTGGCGCCTGATGCCTTTAAGGATTATTACAAAGTGGGACTTAGCGCACATGGCCAATATGTCATATTTCCTCACCCTCAGTTTGGAGTCAGCTTTGGCGGTGCGTTTGAATTCTTCACTTTTAATGATGGTAAGCTCTTCGATGAACTTGAACAAGAATATGGAGTTGATCTCAGAGATTACGGCGTTGAGATAGAAGGCAGCGCAAGAATCATAGAACTCGGTCTGGGAGTTCGACCATATTTAACGCCTGTGACTTCAAGCTTCCAGCTCTTTCTTTTTGGTATGGGAACTTTCAACTTTACCCATGATGAATTTAAAATATTCTTTAATGACCCAGCCATAGAGGATGTAGAAGGTAAATATGACGGCAACAATATTGGAATTGCGGCTGGTGGCGGACTCGAAATACCTGCTGGAAATATGAATATTATTTTCCAGGGTTTGACGAGATTTATTTTCAATTATGGAAAAGATGACGACCTGGGTGTTGAGGGAGAAACTCTTTCATTCATTGGTTTCACGACCGGCATTGTTTTCTAAATACTAACGTTTGACAAGATATTTTCAACTGTGATAATTCAAGCCGGCTGCCTGGATGTAACCGGCTTGTTTTTTTATACGGGAATCCCTTTTGTAATTCCCAGAGAAATATTTCTTGATTGTCGCAACATTTTTTGATAAAAAGAATACCAGAATTGTATGTGTATTTTTCAGGGAGATAAATAATCCGGAGGTTAATAATGAGTTGCTATCGACTAAAATATTTGCTCATCTTTTTTTGTGCTTTAAGTATGTTTCTATTTTTCGGCGGCGGGAAAAAGTCTGTTCTGGCGAAACAAGGCTCCCCGTCAAACCAGGATTCTCCGGAGTGGGTACAAAAGCATCCAACCAGCGGGCTTTACTATATCGGCATCGCCATGGTTCAAAAACGCCATGATGTGGATTATATCCAGATGGCCAAAGACGCCGCTTTAAATAACCTGGCCGCCCAGATTACTGTCGAGATTACCGGCACGATTGATCAAACTGTTATTGAAAGCTCGGGCATGATTGAGAATGAGTTCAAACGTCACATAAGCGCCACGACCAAAGCGGAACTCGAAGGGTTTGAGTTGGTCGACACCTGGGAGGATCACAGCAGCTTCTGGGTTTACTACAGGCTGAATAAAACGCTGTATGCCGAGATGAAACAGGAAAAGCAGACCCGGGCGATTAACCTCTCCCTGGATTTATTCACCAAAGCCAAGGCCGGCGAAAATCAGAATAACATCGAGCAAGCCCTGCAGTTTTATTTCCAGTCGTTAAAGCCGCTTGAAAATTATATCGGCGAATCGCTGGAAACGACCTATAACGGATCGAAAATCTACCTGTTCAACGAAATCTATTCCTCTATTCAAAATCTGTTAAGCCGAATCGAATTAAAACCTGTCAGCGGCAAAGTATCGGCAAAAATAGGTCAGCCATTGGCCGGTCCGCTTGAGGTTAACGCAACTTATAAAAGCCCGAGCGGTGATATTGGTATTTCAAATCTGCCCCTGGTTTTTTCGTTCACCCGGGGTTCCGGTGATTTGGTCGATAAAGTGTTGACCGATGACCATGGTAAAGGCAAATGCCGGGTCTCCAAGATCAAAGCTGTCGATCAGATACAGATGGTGGAAGTGACGCTGGATATCAACGGTATAATAAGCCTGAGCGACGCCTTACCGATCGTCCGGGGGATCGTCAACGGCTTCCCATTGCCGGGTACACAAATCGAGTTGAATGTTTCGGGGATTACCGCCTATATCAGTTCAACCGAAACCCATTTTGCCGGCAAGCTGGATGTTTTGTCAATCGAGCCGGAATTGAAAAAGGAGCTTTCCGAGAACGGATTCAGTTTCGTGGACAACAAGCCGGAGGCCGATTACAATATCACAATAAAAGCTCATTCGAGACAGGGCTCTGAAATAATGGGCGGCATGTATTCATCTTTTGTGGATGTTTCTATTTTTGTGTACGATAATCTAAGCGGCAGTGAGCTTTATAAGCGGTCGCTGCATAATATAAAAGGTATCGACCTGAATTACGATAAGGCCGGCCGCAAAGCGTTTGCCAACGCCGGCAAACAGGTGCGCAATGAAATCGTGTCCGACCTGCTGGCCACGATTCAACGATGACTGACATATCAACAAATGAACCTCGCCCATTGGTTCTTGCCCATAAGATATATTGTTGCAGGCAAGCCGACCACCCACTCGACCGTTGTTGGCGTTTTTCTGTGGCGTCGACCCTCTGAGGTCGACACAATGATCTGCAGAAAGAAAGCAGTCGACTGCAGCCATATGGCTCGTAGAGAGAGTCGACTGCGTCAGAATATTGCTGTAAGATATACAGCACAAAAGCTTAAGGCCAAATGGAGCAACGATTATTATCCTCCATAACGCTAAAAGGTGTTGACATTAAAGAGAAAATTCAACATAGTAGCAAACTATGAAAAGGCAACTATCGAAAATACAGCTATGAGCGGCAATTTTAGATCAATTATCACCGGAACCGGCTGCTATATCCCCACAAAAAAAGTATTTAACAAAGACTTTCTCCAGAATGAGTTTTACAATTCGGACGGCAAAAAATTCGACCGGACAAACCAGGAAATTATCGACAAGCTTGAAGAAATAACCGGGATTTCGGAAAGAAGATATATTACTGACGACCTTGTAACTTCCGACATTGCCTTTATAGCCGCAAAGAACGCCCTGGATTCCTCTAAGGCCGATAAGGAAAGCTTCGACTATATAATTGTCGCCCATAATTTCGGCGATGTTAAAGCTGATAACAGGAGGTCTGATTTTGTCCCCAGCCTTGCCTCAAGGGTGAAACATAAACTGCGGATTAAAAATCCAAACACGGTAGCTTATGATCTTCCTTTTGGCTGTCCCGGCTGGCTTCAGGCAATGATCCAGGCTGACTATTTCATTAAATCGGGTGATGCCAAACGGGCGCTGGTCATTGGAGCAGAAGCACTCTCACGAATTTCAGATCCGCATGACCGTGACAGTATGATATATGCCGACGGCGCCGGCGCCACCGTACTTGAAGCAACAACAAGTAAAAATCAGGTTGGGATACTGTCCCATTCCACCCGGTCTGATACGCTTGAATATGCTTACATGCTGTGGATGGATAAAACATTTGCCCCCGACAGCCAGGATGACAACCTGTATCTCAAGATGAACGGCCATAAATTATATCAGTATGCAATAAGTACTGTCCCGCTGGTCGTCAAGGATGCCCTTGACAAAGCCGGACTGACGCTTGCCGATGTAGATAAAGTTCTCATCCATCAGGCTAACGCCAAGATGGACGAAGCGATACTTAAACGCATCTATAAGCTATACGGCGAGAAAAACGTACCGCTTTATGTCATGCCGATGATTATTTCCCGGCTGGGAAACAGCTCGGTGGCAACTTTACCGATTCTTCTTGATATGCTTGTTAAAGGACAGATTAAAAACTACGAATCGAAAAGCGGCGACGTTGTTGTATTTGCCTCGATAGGGGCGGGCATGAATATAAACTCCATGATTTATAGAATGCCGTGATTTTTTCCGGTTGAATTTGATATTTTAAAATGCAGGTCGGATTCCGCCGCGAACAAAGTGAGCAAGAAACCCGACACAGCCTGTTTGCATTGACATTGAAATATGTTTTGATAAAAAAATAGATTTAACGTATATATGTTTAATAAAAATTACTAATAGGAGGTGTCGGGTTTCTCCCATTGGTCGGAACCCGACCTACTGAATAACTTGTTAATTCTCCCGGGGAGTGGAATCATTCAAGTAGGTCGGGTTCCGAATCCGCTGAAAGCGGATGAGAAACCCGACACCTGAATCATGAAAACACTCAGAAGATTTAATATTAAAGACACGTATTATTTTATAACTACGGTAACTTATAACAGAAATGATATTCTAACTAAGGATATTAAACTTTTCTGGGAAAGCTGGAAAAGGATTAATCCGCTGGCTTGGGTTATTTTACCTGATCATTTTCATATTATTATTCATATAAATAATGAAAACATCTCAAGTATTATGCACAGATTTAAAATTACATTTTCACGCCGATTTCGAGATAAGTATAATGTTGGTAAAGTTTGGCAAAACAGATTTTGGGACCATATAATTAGAAACCAGGATGATTTGAATCGTCATATTGATTATATTCATTATAATCCTGTAAAACATGGTTTGCTTAATGATCCATTTGAATATGAATATTCATCTTTGATGGAATATTTTGGTAAAGGTCATTATAGTAGGGATTGGGGGGTGATTGATAAGCCTGATTTGAAAGGAGAATATGGCGAATAAAGTTTGAATGTAATATCAGGTTTCTCGGCAAATGACTCGTATCCCGGCTTACAGTGAATTGTCGGGTTTCTCCTTTCAGTCGGAACCCGACCTACTAAACTATTTGCTGTTACTATTGGTGGCTATGGTTACTTTGGTTTTTAGCCACAATGAAAAATATGGCGAAATATTGAAAGGTTTTTTATTTAGAATCAAAAAGAGAGTAGGTCGAAACCTCCGAAGGACCTTGATGGCCTGCGGTTTCGACATTTGAAAATATGCAACCCAAACCCAAAATAATAAAATCCCCCAAAGCCATGCAGAGGCTGGCGGAGGGCTGGCGCTGTAAGGGCAAATCAATCGGTTTTGTGCCGACAATGGGCGCGTTTCATGAGGGGCATTTGTCGCTGATACGAAAATCGGTCAAACAAAACGATATCACGGTCGTGTCGATTTTTGTCAACCCCGCTCAGTTCGGTGCAAATGAAGATTTTGCCAGATATCCGAAATCTTTTAAATCAGATTACAGTAAAGCCCGGCAGGCCGGCGCGGATGTGATATTTTACCCATCGCTTGACAGTATTTATCCGGCTGATTTCCAGACCTATGTAACACCCGGTTCTATCGCCGACAGGCTCGAGGGAGCCGCTCGTCCCGGCCATATGCGAGGCGTTGCCACAGTATGCGTGAAATTTTTTAACATAGTCAGACCACATAGGGCATACTTTGGCCAAAAGGACGCTCAGCAACTGGCTGTCATAAAGCAAGTCGTAAAAAATTTAAACCTCGATTTGAAAATTGTCCGATGTCCGATTGTAAGAACGAAAAGCGGTATTGCTTTATCATCAAGGCACGCCTATTTATCCAAAAGAGATCTTAAAAAGGCTGAGGCGATTTACGATTCGCTCAAGCTGGCCAAAAGGCTGATAGATGAAGGCGAAACCAATGCCAAAGCAATAAAAACTCAGATGACCGGTATTATTCAAACAGTTCCCGGAGTAGAAATTGAATACATCGCTTTCAACCGCTGGGATGATCTAACAGAGATAAGGACTATCAGCGGTAAGACGCTAATTTCGATGGCGGCCATTGTAAACAAAGTCAGGTTATTAGATAATATAATTGTGAACCGCAAAATATAAGCAATAATTCGAATTTCAATAAATCTTAAGCGCTGTTTCGCTTTATTTTATATTCAGTTATATTATATGAAGTTACAGCAACATTTTAGCCTTGACCGTTATTAATATTATTGTATATTTAAATATTGAGGTTTTAGTTGTTTTTAAACATGATAAGGAGTGAAAATGTCGAGGATTATAGCGTTTTTATCGTCTCTGGTTATAATTTTAAGTTCGTCGTTAAGTTTCGCTCAGGATGTTCTGCCTGATCGATACCACACCTATCAGGGTGTGGTGGATACACTTACCATGATAAGGGATGCAAACCCTGATATAATATACTTAGATACGCTCGGCTACTCGACTCGTGACACTATTCCGATGTTGAGAGTCAAAATATCTGATAATCCAGGAATTGATGAGGATGAACCGGCTGTATTCTTTTGCGGCGGGGTGCATGCCGACGAGGTTTTAAGTGTGGAAGTAGCGTTTAATTTCCTATTGGATATAGTCGATCTTTATAACCAGATGGATCCGGACGCCATACGCTTTATCAGAAACCTGGAGATATTTATGATCCCCTTTATAAATCCGGAGGGACATATAGTTGTCGAGGAGGGCGATCTCGAATGGCGCAAGAACAAAAGCGATAACGATACAAACGACATTTTCGATTACCATGACGGTGTCGATAACAACCGCAACTACGATTTCGGCTGGGAAATTGATGATGAAATAAACAGCAATGTTCCGGAAAGCCTGATGTTCAAGGGCTTTTATCCATTCTCGGAATCGGAGAATCGGGCGATGAGGGATTTCGGCTGGAAATACCGTCCCCTGATCGCTCTTGATTACCATTCCCCCACCTATGGCAGACCAAATGTGGCTTACTATCCCTGGTACTGGTACGCTTATCAGGGCGGTCATGGGATGTCTCCCGATGAACCGCTGATGCATTCCATCTGCCAATCGTTCGCCTCGTTGATACTGGCTATTCCCGATGATTCCAACACGGTAACCTATACAGCCCGACGGGCGTTAGTCAACAAAGGCGATTTAAAGACATATTTCTATGGCAATTTCGGAACCGCCGCTTTTACGGTGGAGATTTCTGATACCACAATCCAGGATCCGGCTTTAGTTGACAGCATAGTAGCGGCTCATCTTCCCGGCCAGTATTACCTTCTTGAAAGGGCCCTTGGTCCCGGAATTACCGGCGTTATCAGGGATTCGGTGACGCTTGAGCCAATCGAGGCTGAGGTTCAGGTGACTCAGCATATAAACGATGATATAAATCCCCGTCTTTCTCGTCCCGATTTTGGCCGCTATCGCCGTGTACTCGCTTCCGGTTCATATACATTGAGATTTTTAAAAGATGAATACAGGACCAAGACAATTTACAACGTTTATGTTGGCAATGATGGCCCAACGGAGACTGATGTTCTTTTGTATCCGTACAACCCGCGACCGCCCGCTCCGGAACTTTGCTATCCTTATGCCTCCGATACTCTTGAAACGGACACTCTGACATTCGACTGGAGTGAACCGGCCTATTCGGATCAGTTTTTACTCGAGGTCTCGACCGACTCATTGTTTGAATCGTATGTTATCCTGGATTCAAACCTTGTCGATTCCGAATACGAGGTCATATCACCGCTTGAAAACGGCCAGTATTTCTGGCGAGTCAGGGCGGCTAATGCAAATGGCTGGGGACCGTATTCTGAAATCTATGATTTCGTCATTGATGACCAAACGGATATTCATGCTGAAATTATTCTGCCTGCCAGTATGAAACTATACCAGAATCATCCTAATCCATTTAATGCCTCGACCCGAATAGTGTTTGAAATCCCATATGAATCCATAACCGTAATCGAGATATTTGATATCACCGGCGCTTTAGTTGACAGACCGCTGAATCAACGGCTTTCCGCCGGACAGCATGCGATAATCTGGAACGGCGCTGATATAAATGGCAATTTGGTGGTCTCGGGAGTTTATCTCTATCGGTTAAAAGCCCGGGATAACTCCTCGGTAAAAAAAATGATTCTTTTAAAATAAAAAGATCCGTAGTGATAGAGCGTGATTTTATCGACATAATTTTGAGATTGAGCTTATGAAGCAGGTCATTAAAATTTGCTTATTTATGATTATTTTAACCAGCGTTGCGGTTTCTCAGCCTCAGCTTCGAGTTAAACCATCCCCCCTTTATTTTGGCTACATTTCTATAGGCGGGATAAACCAGCGTGAAATGCTGTTTATTAACATCGGTTTCTGGCCTGTGGTAATCGATTCCTGCCTTTATCAGGCGCCGTTCTATGTCGAAAATATTTCGGGGATTACTATTAATCCGGGCGATACTTTAACAGTCGAAACCTGCTTTTCTCCTGAAATTGAAACGGATTATTTAAGTTTTTATGATATTTATTACACCGGTCATTTCGGGCAATTCATATTCAGACTTAGAGTGACAGCTACGGGTATTCAAACGTTCGAGGCTGGCGAAATAATCTGGTCGTATCAGCATATAGAAAACGTTGTTTGTGTGGCCGCCGCCGGAGATTACAACAATGACGGATTACCCGATGTTGTCGCTGAGGGTTATTTTCGCGGTGTTGACGGCGATCCGCTGGTTTGCCTTTCCGGTTCCAACTGCGGTTCTGCCGGCGTTGTTTGGTCGGTTCATCCCGAGGGCGGTTCCTCAAATTCGGGCGGCTTTGGCGATCAGTGCATAGCTTATGTTGACGACTTAAATGGCGATGGCTATGGCGATATCGTTCGCGCCGGCGCCTGGGAATGCCGGACTATCTTTGCCATTGACGGCTTAAGCGGCGCTACTATCTGGTCGTATGACACTTATCAGAACGGACCAAGCGCGTGGATTTATTCGGTTGCCCAGATTAACGATATCAATGGAGACAGCATCCCGGAAGTTTTGGCAGGTTTGGGAAGTGACGCCAACAGGGCATATTGTTTGGACGGCGCTACCGGCGAACGTTTATGGCTTCGTGCGGCCGATGACGGCGTTGGTTCTGTCGCCTCGATTGATGATGTCAACGGTGACGGTTTTGATGATGCGGTGTTTTCCACTATCGATTATGGCGAACATGTTTACTGTGTTTCGGGAGCATCGGAAGATACAGGAGATTTAATATGGAGCCATAATATTGGCAACAACGCTTATTCTCTTTCAATTATTGCTGACATCAACAATGACGGTTTTCAAGATATAATTGTCGGCACCTGGGGCAGCGGCCTGGTCGCCTTGTCCGGCTACAGCGATGATGAAGAAGGCGCTCTGATCTGGCAATATCCGATGAACAGTTATATCATGAGAGTCGTTTCATGCCCCGACCTCGATGACGATGGTTATGAAGATATCCTGGTGGCTTCATGGTCGAATTATACGCTGGCAATATCGGGAGCCGATGGCTCGGAAATATGGCGATATGATTGCGGTGATGAGGTATGGACGATAGATTTCACCGAGGATATTACCGGTGACAGCATAATCGAGGTTGTTGCTGGCTCCCTAAACAGCAATGTCTATATGATCGATGGAGCCGCCGGCAGTCAAATCTGGCAATGCAATGTTTCTTGTGAACCGTTTTCAATTCGCGGCATCGGGGATGTTAATGGCGATGGTTATGCTGATGTTATCGCCGGCACCCGGATGGTTGACGATACCGGCGGAGAGGTCTTTTTGATATCAGGGGGACCGCCTGAGCCAATCTTTATAGCTGAAACCAGTGTTGCCGTTCCGGCAAATTTTATTGCCACCACTAATTACCCTAACCCATTCAACAGCAGCGCCTTGATAAAATTCGGCCTCGATCAGGCTTCCGCTTACATACTGTCTATTTATGATATCACGGGCAGACTGGTCTGTAAAACTGAAGGTTATGGCCATACAGGAATTAACACTGCCAGATGGTCTCCTGCCGGTAAAAACGAAATTGTCAGTGGAATATATATCTACCTGCTGAAAGCGGGAACGAAAACCGGCAAAGGCAAAATGACCTACCTTAAGTAACGAGCAAAGCCATGTCCAGCTTCAATAGGCGGGCTAACCCGAATTATTCATAAAATCTATTTTATCACAAAAATTTGCTTTTAATCCTTTGTCCCAAGACACGTCCGTGGATAATAATATGATAGAAATAATGTCAGGAATCCGCTAAAAATACAGCGTGTTGTGCTGTCGGAAGTTACTTCCGACAGTTCTGGCAGAAGAAGCACATGTTAAGATTTGTGAATAATCCGGTCTAAGTTCATTAACGAACCCAACGTTTCCTTGAATTAACCTTGCAAACCAAAATCATATCGCTTAATTTTTCAAGTGCGGTAAACTTTTTATAAAGGAATTGCATGTCCGGCATGAAACTGTATACCAGCAACCGGCTGGAAATACTCATTGAAAAACTGGCGAGTAAAATATCATCACAGCCGCTATGTTCGCCATTAGCCGGCGAGATAATCATTGTCCAGAGCAAGGGAATGGAACGCTGGATTTCAATGGAGCTTGCCCGGCGCCACGGTGTATGCGCCAACTGTCGTTTTCCCTTTCCAAATAACTTTGTGCGCCAGGTATTCCGGGAGTCTATCGATAATTTACCGGATGAAACCGGATTCGATCCGGACTTTTTGACCTGGAAGGTTATGAAACAGCTTCCAACCCTATTGAACAAAGCTGAATTTGAAAGCCTGAAATCTTACCTTGACGAAGACAGTGATGGTTTGAAGCTTTATCAGCTTTCCTGGCGTATCGCCGACACATTCGATCAATATCTGATATTCCGCCCCGAAATGATCCTTGGCTGGACAAAAAAAACAGCGGACAACTGGCAGGCGGTTTTATGGCAAAAAGTTGTCGGCCATCAGGAGATTGCTCATCGGGCGGCATTGCGAGAAATATTCTTAGAAAGGGTCAAAGACAGCTCTTATAAAATATCGAGTCTACCCGAAAGGATTTCGGTTTTTGGTATATCCGCCTTACCGCCTTTCCATATAAGTATCTTTTATGCGCTGTCTTTCCATATTGAGGTAAACCTCTTTCTTATGAACCCCTGCCGTGAATACTGGGAAGATATCGTATCCGACTGGGAAACGAATAAAATCAGCCGCCGAAAAATCAAGCAATCCCAGTCAGTATCCAGCCTTCATCTCGAAAAAGGCAACTCGCTTTTAGCCTCGATGGGAACCCTGGGCAGGGATTTCTTCTCGCTGATTAATGAACTCGATGTCGAGGAAAACAGCTTTATCGAGGAACCCGAACCGGCCAACATGCTTTCCTTTATCCAATCGGACATATTAAATCTTACGGAAAGAGGCAAACAACCTGATGACATCGTTACGGTGTCAGAAGATGATTATTCAATACAGGTTCATTCCTGCCACAGTCCGATGAGAGAAATCGAGGTTCTATATGACAACCTGCTGGCTATGTTTGAGGCTGACTCTGAACTGATGCTCAGGGATACCCTGGTCATGACTCCCGATATCGAATTGTACATGCCCTATATACAGGCAGTTTTCGACAGGTCATCGGGCGGCGCCCAAAATATTCCATACAGTATCGCTGACCGCAGTTTCAGCAGCGAAAGTCCGGTAATCGATTCGTTCATGGCGATATTGAATTTGAGCGGGAGCAGGTTTAACGCTTCTGAGGTGTTGTCATTGCTTGAGTCGCCTTATGTGCATCAAAAATTCGGGCTGGGAATGGACGAGGTCGAGCTCATTCATCAATGGGTAATAAAAACCCGTATACGCTGGGGTATCGACAAGAACAACCGGGATAAGTTCAGTTTGCCATCATACCCCGAAAACACCTGGCAGGCGGGACTGGAAAGGCTTCTGCTGGGTTATGCCATGCCGGGCAATAACGAAAAGCTGTTTAACGGAATTCTTCCCTATGATGAAATAGAGGGCGATGATACATTAACGCTGGGGAAATTTGCCGAATTTACCGATCAGCTTTTTTCTCATGTGAATTCTCTCGATAAACCTCGACCCTTAAGCGCCTGGGCAAATACCTTAAACTCTCTGTGCGACAGGTTTATTTTAACAGACGATGACGCCGAACGGGAGGCGCAGGTAATCCGCAACGCCTGCAATAAACTTGCAGAATTTGAAAGGGAATCGGGTTTTAATGAAAGCATTAGCCTGGATGTAATTAAGTCTTACCTCAGGGATGAACTCGAAAATAAAGGTTTTGGATTTGGTTTTGTTGCCGGGGCGGTTTCATTCTGCGCCATGCTGCCGATGCGAAGCATCCCATTCAAAGTTATCTGCATCATCGGCCTAAACAATGACACCTACCCGAGACAGACCCGGCCGCTTGGTTTCGACCTGATGGCTAAAGACCCGAAACGTGGGGACAGGTCACGTAGAAATGACGACCGCTACCTGTTTCTCGAGGCTATACTCTCGGCCCGGAAAAGGTTCTATATCAGCTATGTGGGACAAAGCATTGATGACAACAGCATAATACCGCCATCGGTAGTAACCAGCGAACTGTTAGATTATATCGAAAAAGGCTTTAAACTCCCCGACGCAAATATCCTTGACCATATAGCAACAAGACATCGCCTGCAGGCTTTCAGCCCCGGATATTTTGAAGATAATGGAAAATTGTTCAGCTACTCCTATGAAAATTGCCAGGCCAGCCGGATTATGACAGGCAGCCGAAGTGAACCAGAGCCTTTTATAGCCGGAGGTCTTCCTGAACCCGATGATGAGTACAAGCAAATAGGCATTGAGCAACTATACAGTTTCTTTAAAAATCCCTCGAAATATCTGCTCAAACATCGCCTTGGAATAAACCTTGAACGCCATACTACCGCGCTTGAGGACAGGGAGCCTTATGATATCAAAGGCCTGGAAAAATACAGCCTTGAAGATAGCCTTCTTCATAAGCGGCTCAATGGTGAAAACATAAAAGATCAATATGCGGTTACCAGCGCTAAAGGAATTCTGCCGCACGGCACACCGGGGCGATGTTTATATGATGATATTGCAGACAACATTCATGATTTTGCTGATAGAATAAATGGCTTTACCGGCAGTGATGCTTATCAGCCGTTGGAGGTTGACCTTAATATTTCCGGTTTTAAGATTACCGGCCGAATCGAGGGCATATTCCCGGATGGATTAATTCAATATAGAATGGCCAGAGTTAAACCCAAGGACATGCTGAGAACCTGGCTGTATCATCTGCTTTTCAATATACAAAAACCTGCCTCGTATCCGGATAACAGCATATATATCGGTAGCGATGAAATATGCGAATACAAGCATGTCGATGACGGCGAAGCGATTCTCAGACAGCTTCTAAAAATCTACTGGTCAGGTTTGATGAAACCGGCGCCTTTTTTCCCGGAGTCTTCATATGTTTATGCCAAAAATATAATCGACAGCAAAACAGAAGATTTCGCCATGAGCCGGGTTGAAAAAGCCTGGCAGCAGGATGATTTTAGCAGAGGTGAATGCGAGGATGAGTATTTCAGACTTTGCTTTGGTAATATCGATCCTTTCGACGATGAGTTTAAGAGTATCGCCAGAAAGGTTTATGAACCTATGTTAAAACATCTTGCATAAGAAAATCATAGTATGGTAGAGTTCGATTTAATAAACGCTCCCCTTAAGGGAACAAATCTCATTGAAGCCAGCGCTGGTACCGGCAAGACATATGCTATTTCAGGATTGTTTATAAGGCTGATTCTGGAAAAGAAACTGCTGGTGAACGAGATACTGGTAGTGACATTTACACAAGCCGCCACCGAGGAGTTAAAAGACAGGATTCGTGGAAAACTTAAACAGACTCTTGAGATAATCAAAACCGGCAATGGCGATGATCCGGTATTGAAAACCCTTGTGGAAAAATGTACCGATCGTGTTGATGCCGTCAGACGAGTGGAAACGGCGCTGAGAAATTTCGACGAAGCCGCCATCTCCACCATACACGGTTTCTGCCAGAGGACTCTTCGGGAGAACGCTTTTGAAAGCGGCAGTCTTTTCGATACTGAGCTGGTCGATGATTTATCGGGCCTCAAACTGGAAGTTGTCGATGATTTCTGGCGCAATTATTTTTGCAATGTTTCCCCGATATTTGCCAATTATATCAGAAATAAAAACCTTAATCCTGATTACTTTCTGAAGCGCATCGGCAGGCTTCATGAAAAACCAACGCTCAATATAATCCCGCAGACCGCTGTCCCGGATACAGAACAACTGGAAGAAAGGTATACAACAGCTTTCGAAAATGTGCGACATGAGTGGGTTTCGGTTAGCGGTATTGTTGAAGATATCTTCTTGAACTTTGAAGGTTTAAACAGAGCGAAATATAAAAAGAGCAATGCCGCAGGCTGGCTGGTTCAGATAAGAAATTACCTGAGCTCTAACAGCCCCGATCCATTGTTTGAAAAGTTCATCAAATTCACTTCGAGTGAAATAAACAACTCGCTTAAGAAAAACGCCGACCCCCTCAACCTGCCGTTTTTCGATCTCTGTGAGGAATTGCAATCGGTTTATGATGGACTATTTGGAGCATTCGAGCAAAAGCGTTTGGGACTTGAAATAAAGCTATTTGAATACCTTCAGGATGAACTTGCGATAAGGAAGCAAAAACAAAACATCCAGTTTTATGATGATTTATTGAATAAGCTGTATTATGCTCTTTTAAAAACCGGCGGCGCAGAGCTTTGCCGCGCAGTCAGGAACAAGTATAAAGCCGCCTTAATAGACGAGTTTCAGGACACCGATCCGGTTCAGTATTTTATTTTCGATAAGATATTCGGCGGTCCTGAAAATATTCTCTTTCTCATCGGCGATCCCAAACAGGCGATTTACAGCTTCCGGGGCGCCGATGTTTATGCATATTTGAAAGCGATTAAACAGGCGGATGTCAGGCAAACCCTTACCAGCAACTGGCGTTCTGAACCCGCTTTGATCAAGGCGGTTAATGCCATTTTTGAATATACGGAAAGACCATTTGTGTCATCCGAAATCCCGTTTATCAGGGCAACGGCGGCGCAAAAAGACGACCGCGCTTATCTTATAATAAACGGTACTTCAGAACCGCCATTTTATCTATGGTTTGTCGATACAGATTCACTTGAAGAGCGAAGGCTTACCAGGGATGGATTAATTAAAAAACCAGACGCCCAGAAAATAATTTCAAGGGCAATCGCCTCAGAAACATCAAGGCTTCTTAATCTGTCGGCAAACAACAAAGCAGTCATAGGCGAAAAGCCCCTCATCGCCGGCGATATAGCCGTCTTGGTTAGAACAAATAAGGAAGCTCATCCGGTCAAAGAGGCCCTGAGCGCCCTGAATATCCCGAGTGTCCTGTATAGCGACGCTGATTTGTTCGAGTCTCATGAGGCCGCCGAAATGGAAAGGCTGTTAACCGGCATAGTCAGAACGGACAGCGAAAGCCTGTTAAAAGCGGCGCTGGCTACTGATATTATAGGTTTAAACGGTGAGAAGATATTTGAACTCTCGGAGAATGAAAAAGAATGGGAATTATGGCATGATAAGTTCAGTTATTACCATGATCTCTGGAACAGGTTCGGCTTTTTCAGGATGATTCGATTTTTGATAACCCTCGAAAATGTCCGTAGCCGCCTGCTGGCTTTTCCCGATGGCGAACGCCGCCTGACAAACCTTCTGCATCTCTCGGAGACACTAAACAACATATCGTTCAAAGAAAAGCTGGACATGACCGGGCTGTTAAAGTGGCTGTCAGACCGGAATGACAATAACATTCAACGTCTCGAAGAACATCAACTCCGCTTAGAAAGCGACGAGAATGCTGTGAAGATAGTCACCATTCACAAAAGCAAGGGTCTGGAATATCCGATAGTATTCTGCCCGTTTACCTGGGGCGATTCAAGGCTAAGAAAAGACGGGAACAATATCTTCCATGATGAGCAAAACGACTTTCAGCTTACATTGGACCTCGGTTCTGATAATTACAACAATAATAAAGTATCAGCCGAAAAAGAGCTCTTAGCTGAAAACCTTCGCTTGTTATACGTGGCAATCACCCGGGCTAAAAGCCGCTGTTATTTAGCCTGGGGAAGATTCAACAAGGCGGCTACCTCGGCAATGGCGTATATGCTCGTCCGGCCAGAGCATAACGACTCAAGCAACTTGCTAACAGAATTAGAAGCAGGTTTTAACGGTATTACCGACAAGGAATTTTACTCACGGTTAAAAACAATCCAGAGCAACGCCGACAGAGCATTACTGCTTGAAAAATTACCCCGGGATTCCGGTATGAAATATATACCTCCATTAATCGATCAAAATAATTTAAGTTGCCGTGAATTCTCCGGAGCCATTGATCACAGCTGGAAAGTAGCTAGCTTCTCATACCTGATATCAGGTTTGCCCTATACAGCAGAATTGCCTGATCGCGATTTACCCGGCAGATCGGATGAACTCATAAAAGAAACCCACAGATCTGATATTTTCGCTTTCCCTGGAGGAATAAAAACCGGAACGTTACTGCATGAGATATTCGAACATTATGATTTTGCTCAAAAAGCTGAACCTGCATTAAGCGAGCTCGTGACAGGCAAGCTGGAGAAATACGGGTTTGAGCTTTCGTGGACTGACACAGTCTGCGATATGATAAACAGGGTAATTTCGGCTCCGCTAGAACACAACGGTGGTAGTTTTACACTGTCAAATATACACGGTAGCGACAGGCTCAATGAGCTGGAATTTTATTTTCCGTTAGGTGCGATTACTCCTGAAAAAATAAGCGGCATATTCGCCAACCACCGGATACTTGATATTCCTTCCGACTTTCCCGAGTTAATTCAGCGATTGCAGTTCTCGCCGGTTAAAGGTTTCATGAAAGGCTTCATGGATTTAGTCTTCATTTATGATAATAAATATTACCTTGTCGATTGGAAATCAAACCATCTCGGCTATACGATTGAGGATTACAGCCCTGAAAAGCTTTTTAACGTGATGAAAAACAACCATTATTTACTTCAATATCATATTTATACCGTGGCTTTAAATAAGTACCTGTCGTTCAAGCAACCCGGTTATGATTACAAAACTCATTTCGGGGGGGTATATTATCTGTTTCTGCGCGGAATAGACCCATCAACCGGCAAAAACTATGGCATATACTATGATTTGCCTTCAGAGGAATTGATAAACGAACTCTCGGATAATTTAATTATTAAACCTGGACTGATAAACAATGAATAGCGATTTGATAAACAAGCTTAGATCGGGCAGCTTTTTTTCAGAGATCGACATTCATTTTGCCGGACTTATCAGCAGGCTTGATATGGATAATCAGCCAGAAATTTATTTGGCAGGCGCGCTTATCAGCAATTATACCCAAAAGAAACACATCTGTCTCGATTTGCAATCGGTTGCGGGCAAGCCGGTTACTGACAACAAGGACGATTTTGAGCCTCTGGTTTGCCCCGATCTTGATGACTGGCTTAAAGCGCTGAAAGCCAGCCCGGTTGTTGGACGACCCGGCGATTTCAAGCCGCTTATACTCGATGATAGATCACGATTGTATCTTTACCGTTACTGGGAATATGAAACAAAACTCGCCTTATTATTGAAAAAACGCGCCGAGGAAGATTTTGTGACTACAGATTTGCAGTATCTTAAAGAGAGCTTTGCTCAATTTTTCCCTGGCGGTAATAATGAAACCGTCGATTGGCAGAAAGTAGCGGCGCTGACAGCGGTTGTTAAAAAGTTATGCATAATCACCGGTGGCCCCGGTACTGGAAAGACGGCTACAGTGGCCCGGATACTGGCTCTGCTTTTGAAACAGGACAATTCCCTGAAAATTGCTCTTACCGCCCCTACCGGAAAAGCCTGCGTTCGCATGCAACAATCGATAAGGGATTCCAAAATGACCTTTGAATGTTCCGACCGGTTGAAAGATTTAATCCCCGAGAAAGCCGCCACTATCCACCGTCTTCTGCGGGCTGTACCGAATTCGCCTTATTTTCGATACAACGACAATAACCTGCTATCCTATGATGTTGTGGTTGTGGATGAGGCTTCCATGGTCGACCTGGCCTTAATGACCAAGCTGGTCGGAGCCGTTTCCTCCCGGGCACGGTTGATTCTTCTTGGCGACAAAGATCAGCTTGCTTCTGTTGAAGCCGGCGCTGTTCTTGGCGATATTTGCAGTAAAAATCAATCTGATATTTTCTCAAAAAATTTCTGCCTATTATATAAAAAGATTACCGGAGATACAATTCAGGATGGACGCCCGAATTCAAAATCTCCGGCAATTTCAGACTGTATCGTCGAGCTTCGCAAAAACTTCCGTTTCGGCATTGGAAGCGGCATCGGAATCATCAGCCAGAGCATAAACAACGGTGATGCGGATAAGGCAGTCCATTCATTGAAAAGTGAAGAGCATGCAGATATCAAATGGTCGCCCCTGCCGGCGCCTGGTAATTTAATGAAAGATTTAAAATCTGAAATCTTGCAGGGATTTATGAATTACCTGCAGGAGAGCGATCCTGTAAAAACCCTCGACATGCTCGATCGGTTCAGAGTTCTATGCGCGTTGAGGGATGGGCCATATGGAGTAATGTCTTTAAACAAAATTATCGAACGGACACTGTCGTCCGAAAACCTGATAAAGCCTGATTCGTCATGGTACAGCGGCCGTCCGGTGATGATTACTAAAAACAATTATAATTTAAAATTGTACAACGGCGATATAGGCGTCATTTTGCCCGACCGGGAATCGAATAACGAGCTTCGCGCCTTTTTCATAGATTCGGACAATAAATTGAGGAAGGTTCCGCCTGCCCGGCTTGGCTATCATGAAACTGCTTTTGCTATGACTGTTCACAAAAGCCAGGGCTCCGAATATGACAGAATCCTGCTTATTCTACCCGATAGAGATTCCCCTGTAGTAACTCGTGAGTTGATTTATACCGGAATAACAAGGGCAAGAGGACAGGCGGAGATACTGTGCCCGGAGAATATTTTTCGTACCGGTGTTTCTGTCCGAACAAAAAGGACCTCGGGTTTATCGGACATGCTCTGGTCATAGAATATCTTACCCGGATTGGCAAAGATTTGCAGGCTATGTTCAGACTAATCGATTGTTCCGCCGTAAGTTACAAAATCTGAGTTGGCGGGTTGAAAAATATTTTTTCATGCCTAAAATAATAACTTGACTTTCATTGTTTAAACATATAATTGGCATCGTTTATTATTAAATTAAAGTTAAAATGTTTAGGATCGATACTGTTTAACTGGAACATTTAAAAACCGGATTTAGTTAATAAGCCCGGAGTAGCAATGAAGAAAGCGAAAAAAACGAAGAAAAATATCAAACGATATATATTGGGGACTTTACTGGGAGTTGCGGTTGGTTTTTTGGTCAACCAGGTATCAACCGGTATGAGTTCTCCATGCATGCTTCTATGCGAACCTGAAATTACAATGTCATATTTCGGGTTGGCGGGGTTTGTATTATCGCTGAAGTAGGAATTTTATGCCAATATTCGAATACAAATGTAATAAGTGTGATAATAAGTTTGAGCTTTTAAAATCCACCAATGATGATTCATCGGCGACCTGCCCCGGTTGCGGCAGTTCTGATGTATCGAGGCTGTTTTCAACCTTTGCCAGTTGTTCAAGCGATTCGATTTCGGGCGGCTGTAATCCCTCATCAAGCTTTTCCTGAAGCTGATATATGCTCCCGGTCGGGAGTTTTATTTATCTAAGTCGATAATATTAATCATAACCTAAAAAGCCGGTGCATGAGGACGTACACCAGCCACATGTAAAAATCGGGGAGCTCCTTTACGATTTTGATTGACTAATCGACAATAAAATCTATCTTAACAATATAATAACTGTGGGGGAAGCTGTATTTACCCCCGCTTGAAAATACTATCATAACCTCAAAGAAGGTTAGCTGGAAAATTTACAAACATTTTTAAACAGGAGGTTTCCATGAAAAGAGTTGATATTGCTTTGTTGATTGGCATGTCAGCTTTTTTGCTGGTTTTTGTCATCACTCCATGCTTCAAGGCAGCAAGGAGATAAAAGGGACTTTGAAAATTAAATTCTTGAAAAATTCTAGGTTTTGCTGTGCATCAAGGAATAAATGAAGAAAACAAAGAAATGAGGTGAGAAATGAAAAGGACGAGTTTTGCAAGCATAATAGTGTTGGTATTTGAGTTGGTGTTTTGGGGAGTGCAACTGGCGCAGGCGCAGGTTGATACGGCCTGGGTGAGAAGATACAAAGGTGGACCGGGAGACTATTATGATGATCTGGCGCATGCCATAGCCGTAGATGGTTCGGGCAATGTCTATGTGACGGGATTTAGTTGGGGCAGTTGGGAAACAGCCGATGACTATGCCACCATCAAGTATGAACCCGAAGGAGATACGGCCTGGGTGAGAAGATACAACGGACCGGGAAACTCCACTGATTATGCTTATGACATAGCCGTAGATGGTTCGAGCAATGTCTATGTGACGGGATGGAGTATAAGCAGTGGGACAAATCGAGACTATGCGACCATTAAGTATGAACCCAATGGAAATATTGCCTGGGTAAGAAGATACAACGGACCGGCAAACGGCTGGGATTATGCTGAGGCCATAGCGGTAGATGGTTCGGGCAATGTCTATGTGACGGGAGGAAGCATCGGAAGTGCGCTGCCAGACTTTGACTATGCCACCATCAAGTATTATCCCAATGGAGATACTGCCTGGGTGAGAAGATACAACCAGGCAAATGGCTATGATAGGGCCTCTGCCATAGCGGTAGATGATTCTGGCAATGTCTATGTGACGGGACAAAGTATCGGAATTGGGACAGACTATGACTATGCCACCATCAAGTATTATCCCAATGGAGATACTGTCTGGATGAGGATATACAACGAGGCAAATGGCGGTGATATTGCCTATGACATAGCGGTAGATGGTTTGGGCAATGTCTATGTGACGGGAGGAAGCATCGGAATTGGGACAAGCCGGGACTATGCCACCATCAAGTATTATCCCAATGGAGATACTGCCTGGATGAGAAGATACAATGGACCGGGAAACGGCACGGATTGTGCTTTAGCCATAGCCGTAGATGGTTCGGGCAATGTCTATGTGACGGGAGGAAGTGTCGGCGATGGGACAAATGGAGACTATGCGACCATCAAGTATGAACCCAATGGAAATACTGCCTGGGTAAAAAGATACAACGGACCGGGAAATGGCTGGGATCAGCCTTGGGATGCCATAGCCGTAGATGATTCTGGCAATGTCTATGTGACGGGAGAAAGCATCGGAAGTGGGACAGACTATGACTATGCCACCATCAAGTATTATCCCAATGGAGATACTGCCTGGGTGAGAAGATACAACGGACCGGGAAACGACAGTGATGTGGCTTGTGACATAACCGTAGATGGTTCGGGCAATGTCTATGTGACTGGAGGAAGTAATGGCACTGCAGGCTTTGACTATGCCACCATAAAATACAGCGAGGGACCACCCCCCTGCTCCTACCTCCCTGGCGATGTCAACATGGCTTTAGGTATCTGGCCGCCAACGGTAATCGGCGGCGATGTTACCTATTTAGTCGGTTACTTCATCGGCGGTGGTCAAGAGTCATGCCTGCTGGACGGTTTCTGGTGTTCCGCGGATATTAATGGCGACTGTCTGATAATCGGCGGCGACGTAACTGCCCTGGTAGGCTACTTTGTTGCTGGCGGTGCTTTAACGTTCTGTCCCGATTACGAACCTGCATGGCCTCCTGTTCCTGACAATCCACCATCAGGCTGGCCGAACTGCGACACGCCTGTGATAAACAGCAGGGTTATTCCGACTGGAGAATGATTATACTGGCTTTGCTCATATTGGCTATAGGAACCATTGCTGTTATCCGTAGGCGCAGGGCTGTTATTGTTTGACTAATAATAATCGTATCCGCAATCCTGAATCATCTGCTTGATTATTATTTTATTTGATGACGAAATATTTAGCAATTGAAATCCGGCATTGTAATAACCGGTTTCTTCATCAACCCGGCTCCATATACACTTAGCCTCAAAAGTAATATCATTCTTTCCATCAATTGCTTTGGGCAGGGTCAACTTTAACATAAAGCCGGCATTTTCTCTGACCGGCTCATCACAGCTTATCATAGCGCCCTCTATGGAGGCGTTTATCATTCGTCCGATCATCTGATAAACATCTTTATTGAATACTGGCGGATAATTAGCTAAGCGTCTTCTTTTAAATATTCTTCTCTCGATCATAACCATGATATTCCGTTCAAATTTTTACTTGATATATTGATATAAAAGATTTATCGGAGCATAATCGTTCAAATTTTATAATAAAAAAATATTGTTTCAGTTTTTAATATCTGTCTAAACAGGTGATTTTACATAATGCAGAATATATCAGTAAAATAAGCCGTTCATAGGTACTGAATATTTGGCCCATAATGAGGTAACCCACTCCCGCTTTGGGCGGGAGTGGGGCACCCTGCATAATCGTTCAAATTTTATAATAAAAAAATATTGTTTCAGTTTTTAATATCTGTTTAAATAGATGATTTTACATATGGCCCGAATATATCAGTTAAATAAGCCATTCATGGGTACTGATATATTATAAATGATTTCATTACACCCATGAAGGTCTATCAGAGGGGATAGCGACGGATTTTGAAATGGGAATCTTGCCGAAAGGATATCGGATATTTGGCCCATAATGAGGTAACCCACTCCCGCTTTGGGCG
>Ga0114922_10000448_pt1 | contig 39410 bp, 29 predicted proteins | sample AartaG_FD_100975 | JGI IMG/M metagenome (GOLD analysis project Ga0114922, IMG submission 100975) | Deep subsurface microbial communities from Aarhus Bay to uncover new lineages of life (NeLLi) - Aarhus_00045 metaG | ecosystem: Environmental > Aquatic > Marine > Oceanic > Sediment | place... | reverse complement strand
TGATGTTGTTCCAGAGGCTAGGGCAGCGTAAATAATTAATTGGTCTGCAGTATGGCGGTCCAGAGTAGCTCCACTTTTGAGATCTTCTATAAACATTTCAGCTACACGGCGCCCGATGAATTCTGAAGTTCTACCTAATTTGCCAGCCATGTCCATTCCTATAACACATCCACTATCAGTTTGGGCGTATATGGTTAGTGACGCTCCTCTTTGGATAGAAGTGGTATCATAAATGCAATCTATATCTGCGTGTAAGCCATTTCTATCCAAAACATCACGACAATTATCCGCCATACGTTTGCTTACTTCTCTTTGTTCGAGGTGAGAAGAAAGAGCTATGCCTTTTATTCCAGTAATTTTTCCCTGATCTTTTAAAACTAGCGGTTTGATGGCTTTTTGGACAGGTTGAATTTTTAATTCAATAATTCCTCCCCCGGTTGGAACATAACCTGGTTTTATTACTTCTAGTTCGACAGAAATTCCCATTTTAGAAAGAAGGGGAAGCACTACATGCTGAAGATGATGGGCTGCAGGAGCAAAATCCTGGAATAATCCGCCGGTGATTCTTATATTCGAAACCGATGCAGCAAAGCACGCTAAAGGAAGAACAGTTTGTGCCAACATAGTAGTAGAACCTGCAGTGCCAATATCCCAAGAATAATTTCCTGCTTTAATTTTTTTCCCAGGTCGGTATACAATTTCTTTAGAATCTACTTCAGCACCCTCTAATTCTCCGTCAGTCATCTCACAGCAAGCTGATATGGCTTTTAAATGTTGCATCCTTAATCCTGGCTTTTTTCTCTTAGAACGGATATTAGTAAGATGCAAATCTTGTTTTAGAAGACTAGCCATAGCTATTGAATTGCGAACAATAGTTCCACTTCCGGATTTTTGAGAACCGTCAATTTCGATCATAAAAATTTCCGTTTTTATTTTTTAATAATAACAGGTATCGACCTATAAATAGTGCCGTTGGGTGTATCTTCCAGCTCAATTCCCATAGCAATCAACTGATCACGTATTTGATCGGCTCGTGACCAATTTTTATTGTTTCGGGCAATATCACGTTCTTTAATCAAATTTTCTATAAGTTGGCTTTTGTTAATATCAATGTTTGAGTGTAAGAAGGTTTCTGGATCTTGCTGCAGAATACCCAATAGATTACCTAAATGTTTTAGTGTTGCACCTAAGCGTGCGGCCTCAGTTATTCTATTGATATCACGAAGACTATTGATCTCTTTTACTATGTCAAATAATGCTGATAAAGCAAGCGGCGTGTTGAAGTCATCATCCATTGCCTTATAAAAGCGTTGCTCGAATTTATTTTCTTCATATTTAACTTTAGGTAAATCACGTAACGCAATATAAAAGCGGGTCAAAGCAATCTGTGCATTGTTCAAATTATGATCTGAATAATTTAGCGGACTATGATAATGGCTTGCTAATATAAAATACCTTATAGTCTCAGGGTTATATAACTTTAGTACTTCACGTAAAGTAAAAAAATTACCTAATGATTTAGACATCTTTTTTTGGTCAACTTTAACAAAGCCAACATGCATCCATGTATTTACAAATTTGCAGCCAAACGCTGCTTCTGATTGTGCGATCTCATTTTCGTGGTGAGGAAATAATAAATCAGCTCCACCACCATGAATATCAAAGTGTTTACCTAGATAATGAGCAGCCATTGCTGAGCATTCGATATGCCAACCGGGTCGCCCTTTACCCCATGGTGAATTCCAAGCCGGCTCATCGGGTTTTGACAATTTCCACAACACAAAGTCTAGCGGATCGCGCTTAACATCAGCAACCGCAACTCGACTACCAGATTGTAAGCTGTCAATATCCTGGTGGGCTAATTGGCCATATTTTTTAAATTTACTAACCTGATAATAAATATCACCATTAGTTGCAGTATATGCATAGCTCTTGTCCAGCAATGTTTGTATTATTTGTATAATTTCAGGAATATGTTGAGTAGCGCGAGGTTCGACATCAGGCGTTAAAACTCCGAGAGTTTTCTCATCTTCATGCATGAAATCAATAAATCGGTCGGTAAGTTTTTGATAATCTTCATTATTTTGTCGTGCGCGATTGATGATTTTGTCATCGATGTCGGTAATATTACGGACATATTTAACCTTATAGCCCAAATTTCGTAAGTACCTAACAACAACGTCAAAAATTACTAGAATTCGTGCATTACCTATATGACAATAATCATAAGGAGTTAAACCGCAGACATATATACCAATCTGCTTCGGATTAATTGGCTTAAATTCCTCCTTTTGTTTAGTGAGATTGTTATAGATTTGCAACATATTTGGAATATTATATATCTTCCCTAAGAATTTGCATTAATTTACAAATTATAAGCAGATATCAATTAACCTTACATTTTTGTAAACCTAAACTCGAGGTAATTAGCGTAATAACTAATGTATTTAAACTGACCCTTTCGCGTTTAGCTTGCGATATTAATACTGCATGTAGTGATTTTGGTACTCGTTGTACCCATTTGCCACTCGGTAATTCTTGAGAAGGTTTTGGTATTTCTCTATCATCTGCTTTTGCTGCTTCGACCCAACATTCCATAGCATCATGACCATGTGTAATTGCTTCTTCAATAGTTTCCCCATCTGAAATACATCCAGGTAGATCAGGATATTCAACCAAGTATCCTCCACCTTCATTTTTTGTAAGAGGCCTAATAGTAAAGGGATAATCAATTATTTTCATTTTTAATGCCCTGCAACAGTTCAATTAGTTTAACAAACTTCTTAACATATATTGGTTTAATTGGCCTATGCGCTGGAATCGAAAGCAATTCGATTAAATCAGGATGACTAAATATTACATGACTGCCACTCGTTTTACGTACAGTAACCTGATATCGTCGCGCAATCGATTCGATCTGCTCAATCCTCCAATTGTGAGGGTTTCTACGCATTTCCCCCAAATATTTATCATGCCATGCCATTTTTATGATATCACATTTAGTATTATTTGCAACTAGAATAATAGTTTTTAAGATTATTGCAATACTGTATTTGCAAGCTCAAGGCGGGATTTGATTTTATCTTTGCCCAGCAATTCAAATATATGTATTAATTCTGGACCGATACGTTCACCAGTTAATGCGACACGAATAGGCATGAATAAAGCTTTGCCTTTAATACTTAAGGTTTCACTTAAAAAGTTAGAAAAAGCAGGAAAATTTGTACCATGTTTTTTTAACGCATTTAATGCGGTTTGAAAAAATAGCTGGCCGGCGTCTTTAATAACAGCTTTTTGCTCATCGCTATAATCGAATTCATTAGTACATAAGATTTTTGCCCAATGCTCAATTTCAGAAGGAAATAACGCATTGTTTTTAACTGTGTTGATGAATAATGTTAATTTTTCTTGAGGTATTAGTTTCTGTGCATTTTCACCCATCCATGTATAAAACTCTTGTTGATTGATACTAGACACAGCTTGCTTTTGCCAGTGTAATAACTGATTATAATCAAATCTTGCCGGTGCATGGCTTAATGATTTTTCAGTAAATTGTTCCGCTAATTCTCTTAATTGCATTAAGTTTTCATTTTCATAATGGTGCCCTAAACGAGCTAAATAGTTTAATAGCGCAATGGATAAAAATCCTTGTTCATGTAATTCTTTTATGCTGCGGCTACCACTGCGTTTGGATAATGGTTTGCCATCACGGTCTACAATTAGTGAAATATGGGCATATTTTGGTTGATGTAGATTCAGTGCTTCTAAGATCATAATCTGTCGTGGAGTGTTAGTGAGATGATCCTCACCACGTAGCACATGAGTAACGCTCATTAATGCATCATCAATAGCATTACAAAACACAAACGGCGAAGTATTATCAGCGCGTCGTATAATAAAATCGCCGATATCATTACTGTTAAAGTGCTGCTCACCACGAACTATATCATTAAACACTATGTCATGATTTTGTGGTACCCGAAAACGCAGTGTGGGTTTTAAACCAGCTGCTAATTTTTTGTCGATTTCTTGCTTGCCAAGAGAACTACAAGTACCAAGGTATCGAGGCGGCTTTCCTGAGGTTCTCTGGATTTTACGATTTAACGCGAGTTGTTGTTCACTGCAAAAACAGGGATATGCAAAACCTTGTGATTCTAATTGGCTATAGTATTTATCATATATAGCTTGTCTTTTTGACTGCCAATATGGACCTTCTTGCCAATTCAAACCTAACCAATGTAAATTTTCTATTAAAGTTTCTACGTACCTTATTTCAGAACGAATTTTGTCTGTGTCTTCAATTCTAAGTAAAAACACACCATTATAATGCTGTGCCAAAAGAGCGTTAAACAAAGCTGTGCGTACATTACCAAGGTGCATAAGTCCCGTTGGACTTGGGCTGAATCGAGTTTTAACCGCTGTGCCTTGTACAGATTGTCTCACAACTTTGCCATACGTTTAATATATGGTGATACCAAAAAAATTACTATTGTAAGACTCAGTCCTATTAAACCAATATGGAAGAAAGCTTTTCCATAAATAGTTAATATCGCATGTGATTCGTGCAATGCTTTTGGCACATTGGCTAATCCGGCAAGCAATCCAGATACAGAAGCTCCTAGCGTCGCTGCGATAAGAAACCATGTGCCCATCATAACTCCATACATACGTTTAGGAGCAATTTGTGCGATCATTGCGACTCCCAAGGCACTGACTAACAATTCTCCTAGTGAAAAAAGAAAGAAAGCTAATACAATCCACAGAGCACTTATTTTTTCTTCACCGCTAACAAATAATGTGCTAATTTTTAAAACAAAGAAACACAAACTGATAGTTAAAATACCTAATGCAAATTTACTTGTAATTGGCAAATCTTTATTTCGTTTTTTAAGATAATTATATAAAACAGCTAAAATGGGACTCAGTATGATAATCCACAAAGGATTGAGGGACAAAAATGCAACGGTCGGAATATCGATTCCAAACACAGCACGTCTAACAACTCTTTGTATAAACAATGTCATGGAAGTAAAAGCTTGAAAATATAATGAAAAAAATATCATTCCAACAAATATTAATGTCAAACATGCGATGATTTTTGATTTATCGTCTTTACTACTTTTAAGTATTTCATAAATAAAATAAAGAACGAGTATAAGTGCCGCAATAGCAAAAAAGACGTCGGCTGTTATCGGATGAATAAGCAAGAAAATAAAACAAATTAAGCTAATAATGATTCCAAATATTACTGCACTCCAAATTTTTGGTGATAACTTTTTTCTGCCAATGGCAGAATCGGAGCTTTCAGCTGATCGCCGTAAGACAAAATAGCATAGTAATCCTAAATAAAGAACCAGTCCTCCAATTAAAAAAGCTACATTCCATCCGAAATAACGTTGCGCAAAACCAGCGACTATCGGTGCAAAGAATCCACCTACATTCATAGCCATATAAAATAAAGTAAATCCACTATCAATTCTAGGATCATCCTTTGTATAACCACGAGCTAACAAATTTGTTGGCGCAGTCTTAAAAAGACCGACACCAATAACAATTAATGATAGACCTGCCCAGAAAAACACCTGTGCTGGGATAGACAATAATATTAAACCTGTACCTTCAGATATTAATCCCAAAATAGTACAGCGGCGAATACCAAAAACATTATCTGCTAAATAACCACCTAATGCGGGAGTTAAAAAAGCAAGACCATTAAATACACCAAATAGAATAAAGGCCTGGCTGTCGCTTAGCCCGTAAATATCTTTTGTATAAAGTACTAATAAAAAAGTTAGAACGTAAAAACCGAAACGCTCACACATGGACGTGAAAATCGCCAAATAAAATACTTTGGGCTGTTTTAACGTTACAGTTTTATTTGTACTCATGTTACCTCTCAAATGTTTTTTAAAGTTTCAATTAATAAATCCCAAAATCCAGATACTGATTTAATATTAACTTTTTCATCTGGAGAGTGCGCATGAATTATAGCGGGACCAAAGGAGATCATATCCAAATCGGGATAAAGATGTTTTAGTAAACTGCATTCCAATCCTGCATGCAGTACTTTTATCTCAGCTGCTTTACCAAATTTTCTCTGGTAAACCTTTTTCATTATACTTAAAATAGATGAACTCGGGTCAGGTTGCCAACTAGGGAATTCACTAGAGTTAATAGTTTCTGCACCAATTAGTTCAAAAATACTGGCTATCATATTAGCAGTATCCCTTGTTAAAGACTCAACTGAACTTCTCGGAAAATTTGCTATTTCTACAATTCCATTTTCTAAATATATGCGAGCCAAATTTGTAGAGGTCTCCACGAAATTGGGAACATCTACACTCATTTTTAAAACGCCATTTGGACAACCATAAATGGCATTTAATAATTTACGTTGAGTTTGTTCATCAATTAAAGAATTGGGCAATGTGTTTGCAACTGCTTCGATTTTAATATCCGGATCTGCATTACCGAGTTCAAGTTTAATAGTTTTAGTAAACTCATCGACAAATTTTATAAAATCATTTTTCTTTTCATTAGGTAAAGTAACAATAGCAAATGCATCCCGGGAAATGGAATTATGCATATTACCGCCATCGATTTTAGCTAAACCAAGGTGAAAATGTTTAGTTGCATGCCAAAGTAAACGGTTAATGATTTTATTAGCATTACCTCGGCCTAAATTTATCTCTGACCCGGAATGGCCTCCCTTTAAACCAGAAATATTTATTTTAAAAGCTGTGGTATTTTTTGGAGTAGGTACTTCAGTGTAGTTAAGTTTTACATCGGTGAAAACTCCACCAGCACATCCAATAAAAATTACGCCTTCTTCTTAGGAATCCAGATTTAATAAAACATCTCCCTGCAATATTCCTGGTTTGAAAGCAAAAGACCCGGTCATGCCTACTTCTTCATCAACCGTTAACAATGCTTCAATTGGTCCATGACTGAGATCTTTTGACTCCAAAACAGCCATGATAGCCGCAACCCCAATACCATTATCTGCACCCAATGTAGTCTCTTTTGCTCTTACCCATTCACCATCGACATAAGCTTGAATGGGATCTTTTTCAAAATCATGTTTAGAATGGTTAGTTTTCTGCGGTACCATATCAAGGTGGCCTTGTAAAACAACTCCTTTTCGATCCTCCATATCCGGAGTTGCAGGTTTTCTAATAAGGATATTGCCAACTTTATCAACAATAGTTTCTAACCCGAGATTTTTACCAAACTGCTGAATAAACTTGACGATTTTTTCTTCTTTTTTCGAAGGATGAGGAACTTGACAAATTTGTGCAAAGTGTTTCCAGAGCAGCTGCGGATGTAAATCATACAATTCTTTGACCTTCATAAACATTCTCCAAAAATGTCTATTTTACCTATATACATATGTTTAGTCTATATAGAATTTGTACTTTCCATTTTCATGGTTTAATATAATCATCGTTGCACGCATAAAATATTGACCAACCACATATTCTTGATACTTACAATATATACTTTTAATATATCCTTAAGTCATTGGAGAAATTAATATGAATATTTTTGAAAACAAAAACTTTGATAATCATGAACAGATTATATTCTGCCAAGAATCAAATTGTGCTTTACAGGCTATTATAGCTATTCATGACACACGCCTTGGGCCAGCTATCGGTGGTTGCCGTATGTACCCTTATGCTACAGTAGAAGATGCCCTTAATGATGTTCTAAGGCTGTCTAGAGGGATGACTTACAAATCCGCTATTAATAATTTTAATTTTGGCGGAGGCAAATCAGTAATTATTGGTGATCCGACTAAGTTTAAATCTGAAGCAGTGTTTCGAACATTTGGCAGATTTGTCGATGGCCTTAATGGACGATATATAACTGCAGAAGATCTTGGAACCGATATAAAATGTATGGAATGGGTTAGAATTGAAACCAAACATGTAGTTGGTATTCCAAGCTATGTAGGCGGCCTAGGGGATCCTTCTCCGGTTACGGCACACGGCGTATTAGTAGGCATTAAAGCATGCCTTAAAAAAACCACCGGAAGTGAGAATTTTACTAATACTAAGGTTGCTATCCAAGGAATAGGTCATGTCGGTTATCATTTGTGTAAAGAATTACATGAACATGGCGCTAAACTTTATATCACTGATATCGATGAGGAAGCAGTAAAGAAAATCAGTGATAAATTTAAAGTAACAGTTGTTGATCCAGATAAAATATACGATTTGAATGTCGATATATTTGCTCCATGTGCATTAGGTGGGATAATTAATGATAGTACAATTCCGCAATTGAAATGTTCTATTGTCGCCGGGGCAGCTAATAATCCGCTTGCGAATGAAGAAAAACACGGTATTGCTTTGAAACAACGTGGTATTTTATATGCTCCTGATTATATTATTAACGCCGGTGGGCTTATTGATGCAGCTTCAGAATTTTTTCACGCTGGAAAAGCACTTGCCTGGACTAAAACTGAAGAAATTTACGACACTTTAATGCACGTATTTGATTATGCTGAAAAGAATAATATACCTCCCGTTCTTGCGGCAAAAGAACTTGCAGAACTGCGTATTAATGCTATTAAACATAGTCAAAATATTTATACACGACGTGGTAAGAGTCGGCGCTAGGGCAAAAATGATTAAAAAAATCAATATTGTTGTTGTAGATGGCAACGAAGCAGTTGCTAACGTTGCATATCGAATAAATGAAATTTGTGTTATTTATCCTATTACTCCAGCAACGCAAATGGGCGAGTGGGCAGATCAATGGAGTGCGCAAAAAATCCCCAATGTATGGCAAACTATCCCTGACGTTATTGAAATGCAAAGTGAAATTGGAGTTGCAGGAGCCGTTCATGGTGCTCTGCAGACCGGAGCATTGGCTACTACTTTTACATCCTCACAGGGATTGTTGTTAATGATACCGAATATGTTTCGTATCGCAGCAGAGTTATCGCCTACTGTTTTCCATGTGGCTGCGCGGTCCATAGCACCACACGGCATGTCAATTTATTGTGACCATTCTGATGTTATGGCAACCCGCAATACTGGATTTGCATTACTTTGCTCTTCCAGTGTTCAGGAAGCACATGACATGGCGCTTATTACTCAAGCAGTTAGTCTAAAATCTCGGGTTCCTTTCGTACACTTCTTTGATGGTTTCCGCACCAGCCATGAAGTGGCTAAAATTGCACGATTGACTAATGATCAAATTGCGAAGATGATCGACGCTGAATACGTAATTACACACCGTGAACGCAGAATGAGACCAGAAAATCCTTTTATACGGGGAGCAATTTACAATTGGGACATTTTCTTTCAACAGCGTGAAGCAGTGAATCCGTTTTATGAAAAGACCACTGAAATAGTTGATGAATATCTGCAACGTTTCAAAACTCTAATTGGCAGAGAATATAAAATTGTAGAGTATTTCGGCCATCCCCAAGCAGAATATATTATTATAACTATGGGATCGAGCGCTGAAACCGTACATGAAACTACCGCTTACTTGCAAAGAAAAGGAGACAAAGTTGGCTTATTAAAAATACGTTTATTTCAGCCATTCTCTAAAACCTATTTATTGCAACAATTGCCCAAGACTTGTAAAGCTATTGCCGTTCTAGATCGTACCAAGGAACCAGGAGCCGGTGGCGAACCACTTTATCAAAAAGTGGCTACTGCTATTTTAGAAGCCCACACACATGGAATATTACCAACTAAGGTATTACCTAAGATTATCGGAGGCCGTTACGGTATTGGTTCCAAGGAATTTACTCCAGCTATGGTCAAAGCAATCTTCGCTGAGCTACGTAAACCAGCGCCCAAAAATGGCTTTACTATTGGCATCGATGATGATGTTTTACACTCGAGTTTAAAATATGATGAAAATTTCAATATCGAATCCGATAAGGTAGTACGAGGGATTTTTTATGGATTAGGAGCAGACGGGACAGTAAGTGCCAATAAAAATACCGTAAAGATCATAGGTGAACAAACTGACTTTGATGTTCAAGGATATTTTATCTATGATGCAAAAAAGGCGGGATCAAGAACGGTTTCTCATTTACGTTTTAGTCCAAACAAAATCTATTCTTCTTATTTAATCAGTACTGCTAATTTTATTGGTTGCCACCAATTCAACTTTATTGAAAAGTTCAATATATTGAAACACGCTGCAACCAACGCTACATTTTTACTAAACAGCCCTTACAGCCCCGAATCTACTTGGAATCGGTTAGCGGCATCTGTCCAAGAAACTATTATTAATAAACAACTAAAATTTTATGTTATTGACGCATATAAGGTAGCTCGAGAGTCGGGCATGGACAGTCGCATCAATATTATAATGCAAACCTGTTTTTTTGCATTGTCTAAAATACTGCCCCGTGAACAAGCAATAATTAAAATTAAAGATAGTATTGCTAAAACATACGAGAATAAAGGAGAACAGGTTATTAAACAAAATTTTGCAGCTGTAGATCACACATTAGCTAATCTTCATCAAGTGGAAGTACCCAATGAAGTTACCAGTGAGCATGAAATTCTTCCAATAATTAGCGATAAAGCACCGGATTCGGTGCGTAATATTATTGCTAAAATGCTTTCGGATCGTGGCGATGAACTGCCAGTAAGCAGCCTACCACCTGATGGGACATATCCTTGCGGAACTACAAAGTGGGAGAAACGTAATGTTTCACTATATGCACCAGTATGGGATCAACAAACGTGCATACAGTGCGGGCTCTGTAGTTTAGTCTGCCCGCATAGTGTACTACGGGCAAAATATTATAGCAGCGAGTATCTCAAAGATACTCCCGAATCATTTAAATCGGCAAGAATGCGTGGTAAAAATGGAGGAGGGCGCCACTATACCTTACAAAGTCATCCTGAAGATTGCACTGGCTGCGGCCTCTGCGTTGAAGCATGTCCAGTCAAAGGCAAAGCAATAAATCTGCAATTGAAACAATCATTACTAAAAGCAGAAAGAATCAATATTGAGTTCTTCGAGACTCTGCCACAACCCGATAGAAGTGAAGTAAACACCTCAACAGTAAACCAAGTTCAGTATTTACAACCACTATTCGAATTCTGCGGAGCTTGTGCTGGATGCGGTGAGGCCCCATATATGAAACTTATTAGCCAATTATTTGGTGATCGAATGATAATTGCTAATGCATGCGGATGTTCATCTGTACTCGGTGGAAATTTACCAACAATTCCATGGACGCATGACCAAAATGGCTGCGGGCCTTCATGGTCAAGTTCACTATTTGAAGACAATGCAGAATTTGGTTTTGGCTTTAGGCTAACAGCAGATAAACTTAGACAAAAAGCTTTAGAATTAATGAATAAGTTTTTGATTTACATAGATAAAAAACTAATAACAGCCATAAAAAACAATCCACAAGATACCGAAATAAAAATTATTCAACAACGCCAAAATGTTGCCGAACTAAAACAACAGCTAAATACCGTCAAGGATCCGAGTGCCCAAGATTTACTATCTATAACTGATTTCTTAGTCAAACAAAGCATTTGGGCAATTGGCGGTGATGGTTGGGCGTATGATATCGGTTTTGGTGGTTTAGATCATGTAATTGCCAGCGACCGTGATATTAATTTATTAGTTCTGGACACAGAAGTTTATTCAAATACAGGAGGGCAGGCATCTAAAGCTACTCCTCGTGGCGCTGTGGCTAAGTTCGCTGCAAGCGGTAAAAGTAAGGCAAAGAAAGATTTGGGGCTCATGGCAATTTCATATGGTGATGTTTATGTGGCTAACATAGCTTTAGGTGCAGACCCGGTACATGCCATAAAAGCCCTAAAAGAAGCTGAAAGTTACCCTGGACCATCATTAGTCATTGCTTACTGTCAATGTATTGCCCATGGCATAGACATGCGCCAAGGCATGCGACAGCAACAGTTAGCAGTAAAGTGTGGCTATTGGCCTTTGTATCGTTATAATCCAGAGCGAATGAAACAGGGATTAAACCCTTTTCAACTTGATTCTAAGAAGCCATCTATTCCATTTAAAGAATATTCCAAAAACGAAAACCGTTTTAGGATACTAACCCGCCACAACCCTAAACAAGCCCAGTACCTTATGCAATTAGCCCAAGAGGATATTGATCGACGTTGGCGAAAATATCAAGCTATGGCGGCTGAGGGGCATTGTCGTTAATCAAGCAAGATTCCTCTTGATTGTTTCTTGATTCTGTTTCTGCGAAAAAACCCGTCTGTGCTGATAAACTTGCTAATGCTCCTGAAGAATGATCATTGCTGTTTCCATTATCACCAACTTGCGGAGAAGGTTCCAGTTGAGTTTCATCTGGAGAAAAAGAAGGCAACTGTGGAATGGATGTTGGGACAACAGGAAATTTGGGTAAATAAAACTTCATTTGTATACCTTCAAGCTCTATTGAATATTCAAAATTTTGCAAGGTAATTGACAGAGTATCATCTTGGTTTTTGACTAAATAAATAATAACCTTATTAGAACACTTATAAGGTTTTTCTGAATCGTTAGGGAGAAAATTAAAACTTCCTGAAAATGTGATTATATACTTATTATCCCCGGGAGTGATATTTATGTAAGGGTATTCGGGGTCTGTTATTGTTTTACTCGTACCGAATTTATAAGTCGCTTTAAATATCATGTTACTAGTTACATCGATTGTCTTAAACATAAGACCAAGTTGATCTAATAATATTAAAAGTATTGCGCTTCGCATTTGTTTATTCACGATAGCAGTGGGTAAAACTATCAACTCCAACGCAGAAAATAATTTTACCTCATCATTTGTTCTTCTTTCTTGGTTAACAGGCACAAATTTTCCACCACATTTCTCTGCCAATTCACTATAACGTGTTCGTTTCAACTGATCTTGATCGTTATTCCCGGTAGGATTTATATCCACACCTAAGAGCTGACGATAATCATAATAAAGATTATCATCTGTATCTCCCACTTTTGAAATTAAAGAAGCCCATTGATTAACGGCTTTTTGCAATGGTGCTTCAAATGAATACTGTTTCATCAACTCATTTTTAACCTTTCTTACAACTCGCTGGTCTAACTTTTGGTTAGCGTTATCCATTAATCTATCTATTACTTGAGGGAAATCAACAGCAAGTTTATGAGTCAATCTATATTTTACGAAAGCTGAAAGATAATCCTGAGCAATATTAATGGCTTTTTCTATTCTCTCTTTTTCATCAGTTTCTGATTTAGTTAGTGCATTAATCATCATTTGTGCAACCGCATCTTCCAGGAAACATTCTTTTAGAATGGCTCGATATTCACACCATAATTCAAATGCTCGTTCAAAATTACCTAAAGTTATTGCTGGAGAAGCTCTATCAATGAACTCTTGTTTAACCAATTCTAGTAATTGCTTTTTGTTAGCACATTTTTTCTGTAAATCATCCCTATATTGATCTTCTTCAGACTGTGTATTAAATTTTTGTCTACAAGCCTCAACGTCTGCTTTAGCCCAATGAATGCTTTGTAGAAAATCTTTGGCGGTATCTAAGTTTTGGAATTTTTCTTGTAATTTAAAAATAAGTTTATATGTTATTCGGTAAAATCGATTTAATTGGATAAAAATATTACGATAAGTTTGTTCAGCATTTTTATTCTGTTTTCCTATCCATACCATTAGGTTATCAACGGAATTATCATTTTCGAATTGTTCAAAACGGTCGCTTAATTTTTCTGCTTTTTCCTGATATTTTTTTTCTTGTTCTAATAATTCTGAATCTATTTCATCTTCAAATTTCATTTGCTCTCTAACACTTGCCCAGATGCAAAATATACAGCTTGCTAAAATTTTTAAATCAGTTTTCGTCATTAACTCACTAATATTTTCTAGGCATTTAATAAGATGAAATGAAAAACAATGTCTATTTACTAAACGTAGTTTAGAAAATATTACTGAAAATAACTCCATATCATTTTCTTTTTCAACGGTCACTATTTTGCCTTGATTTGGTTCACGTTTATCGTTTTCCCCTCGCTGATTATGCATCCATTCGTATAGCTTATTTGCAAAATAAAATTGTATACCTAAGCTTTCACTATCATGACAACAAAATTCAATACCACATAACAATACAGATATCGAATCAAAATCGTTCTGGCTTTTAGACAGCAAAAAATCCGCAATTATTCTTAAAGTTAATTGTATTGATAAATATAATGGCGAAGAAAGTTTATCCATTGCTAATTGAATTTTTCCGTATAACTGATGAAGTTGTAATCCTTCTAATGCATGACTTTTTATCAAATCGTATAGGCAATTAATGATTTTTTCTTTGGCTTCAGAAGAAAAGTTCTCCTTGTGGATTAAGAAAACTATATCTATAGCTAGTTTGTTATTTACATCAGAGATTGAGTATAAATTTTTCAATTCTTTAAGCTTGTTATCAATGCCTAAAGTCGTCTTTTCTGTTTCTACTTTTCCTTTACTGGAACCTATTATAGGATTTAAAATCTTTTTAACGGGACTCTGGGGAACGTACTTGGGTAATACCTCATCTACAATATTTTTGATAATCGTTCTCAAACTTTCCGGTAATGATTGAGAATTAACAATTCCTAGTACATTATCACGATCAATTTTTTGTACTTTAAAGATTGACGAACAAACAGTGTATTTAGTCTGTGTCGGAAGCTCATCATTAGAAATTATTCGAGCGATAACGTTAGAAAATATATCGTGAAGACTATTTAAATCTAGATTTGGAATTCCTAAGTTTTTTAAACTTTTTATCTGTAATATATTCGGGTTCTGACTGTGTGCAATTACTGCAATTATTGTAAAGTAAGCTACAACATGTAAATGTAATTCTGAACTATGAATTGATGAACAAAAACTAATATTAGTCTGTGATTCTTGATCTTCTGGTATATAGAGTATTTCAGTCTTAAAATGCCTTAGGACATTATGGTAGTTCTCAGGTATACTTACAAACCAAGCTGCAAATAGTGATCTGAAAAATTCTATTTTTGTATCATACTCTTTTATTGCCTGATTTATTTGTTTCAAAATCTCTAAAAAGAGACATGAGTTTTCATCTAATTTCAAATCCGATTTATAGCCTAATTCATTTTTAATTAATTCACTGGTTTCCTCTGTGTAATATTTTGCGAAATATTTATCTGAAACTACATTCTTGAACTGATCTTGCTTAATGTATCCTTGCTCATACCACTCTTTGATTAAATTCACAGCTTGAGGTCCCCTAACTTTTTCTCCATCAGCAAAAACACCAATTATCAATTTTACAATATGACTTTTATTCTTAATAACATCCAAACATCTTTTAACATAATCACAATCGTCATCTATTAACCATGATTTAAATGAATCTATAGCTTCGGGAATTTTATTTTGATGTTCTTTTAAATATCCTAAGAAATAATCAAAAGAAACTACTTTACAGAAATCGGGAATTTTAATAAAAGTCGCATCCAACCATACTTTTATTATTCCTTCTATATCCGGACAAACTTTACCTTTATATTTTTCAATTGTTGTAACAATAGTACTTCTTTTTTTATCTTTAGGAATACAATTAACAAATTCACGAATCTCTCTACTATTTCCATGTTTCATTAAATGTAATAATACATCTTTATCCAAAACTCTTTCTTCATAAAAGCTTTTGTTAGTTGCATCAAGATCAGAAAATTGTGTTCTAACGAATTGCTCTAATTCATCCTTATCATTTTCTAGCGAAGGCATATACGCCACATGATCTTGTTCATTAATGTCGCTTCTGCGCTTATTACTCTCTTCTGGATTCTTCCAGGTCATACTACGAATTTCTGCTATAAAAGATAGATATAAAGTATTAATGTCAATGCATTCTGAATTAATGATTCTGTGAAGAGTCTGCTTAGCTTTATTTAATGCGTTACTACTTAAGGTATTTAGGTTCATCCTTTGTGCAAACTGTATAACAAAACTATTTACTTCCTCGCTATTTCCCCGTAGATTTAAATGCATCATTAAAAGATCTAAATAATGATCTTTTTCTTTAGGACACAAGCAATTTAATCGCTGAGATAAGTATTTGAGTAACTTTTGATAGGCATCGAGCCCAATATTATTGTGTGATCCCAATATTCTTTGTTTTTGTCGTAAGGAGTTTATATGAAATTGACAAAAAATAATCTGACCACTTATCTGAAATAGTTGTTCTTCACTTACTGTTGAAATTGGTAACTGTTTGAGGTTAGTATTTAATTCGGTAACTTTAGTATTAAAATCCTGGGTTTCCTGTGCTAACCTTTCATTATTTAAAGTTTCATTTTGTTTTTTCTCTTCTGGATTTTGTAAAACATTATTTCTGATAATCATTTTGGCTTTGTTGTCTTTGTCCTTGCCATAAAATGTTTGAATCTCATCCGGAGTAAATGTTGAAAATATAAATGGTAATTTTTGTTGAATATTATTCCTATTTAAAATATCTCTAAATATTGAATCATCCATGCAAAGAAGGCATTTTCCTATCAAGTACGATTGATCAAATTGTGAAATGTTAAAATATCTAAATTTCTTATCGTCTAATAAACGATTAATTAACTTTTGCGCGTCATTTTCCTCCAAAATAATTAGTTCAGAACAACATTTTTCATTATTCAGTAACACAGAAATTATTAACAAAAAATCTTTAAAATTATTCAGATCTAAATCATAGTTGTGATATATAAATCTTCTTAACATTGATATAAGATATGTATTGCCACTTTGTTCCTTTAATGTATAGTCGTGCTTTAAAATATTGTTTACAAATTGTTCTAGTTTATCTGGATAATGAGTTAGTGAATAGAAATATAAACGTGTAAGTTCGTCTGTCAACAATTCTATGGCTGTTGCTTGATCACCTTTGGAACCTTCGGTAGTTTGAGTATCTCGTTTTAAATGGATTTGTTCAAGAGCTTGTTTAATATAGAAATCTATGGTTTTTCTTATCTGGTATACGTTGAAACAAAATTCTCTCATTATTTCTGTAACAGCTAATATTTTATCCTGAGTAACCTGTTGCTTTTTGAAGTTTATTAATTCACCATAAATAACCTTTAACGAGCTAAAATATGCGTTTTCTATTTCTTCGAAATGTTTTAATGGCTCAGCTCCTATACAGAATCTTAAACAGGTATTTAAGGTTCTAAGAATTCCATAAATAACAGTGATTTGAGTAAAAAAATTATCTTTAAGACCCACGATACTTTTTATAATACAAAACACATGATCACATCCTATTTTAAATTTGTCTCTATCGTTTGCACTGATTTCTACGCTATACGTTTTTAAATTTCTATCCACAATTTCTGGTTTAAATGGTCCATGAGATAAATTATTTACCAAATTTATTATAGATGTAAATAGCTCTGAGCATTTGTTAGTGTCATGTACGTTTATAATTTTTTTTGACTTTACCAAGGTGTTCATACTGTAGAATACAGCATGCCATGCTTCGTCATTTTTAACTTCACTTACTAGTTCTTGTCCCTGAATAGATTTAAACATATACTGTCTTATGGCACGCACATACATATACAAAAAACTTTTCATATTATCGAAGCATGTTATATCAACGCTTTTGAATAACATCTTTGCTAACTCTTGTTTTGCTTCACAACCCGGAGGATGTTCTGAAATATCAACAACTAGATTTTCAAATAGCTGATCAGCATCTGATGATTCATAATTTCCTTTTTCAATCAATGCTTGTAAAAGTTTTAATTGTTTATCATCTACCTTATTACGATTTGCTAAGCTTTCATTAACTGAAGAAGCAATCTTTTGAAATAATTGCCGCTTTATATTAGCTAATTCTTTATCGACATTAGATAATGCTGTTTGAAAGCTAGTAGTGTCATTGAAGTCAGCGTCGGGATAGATTTTGGTATATAGCAGATCATCAACAATTGTACGTTTTGCATCCTCATTTAATGGTATTTTATCACGCTCAATTTCACTTATTACCATAACTGCTAAATGCATATAACGAAGCAAAGTAATTTGTGTTTGCATACCGCTCGTTTCTATTTGGATATCAGGAGAAAATCGATTCTTAATACTCTGATAATAAGGTGATTGTTCAGCAGCTAATAATTTACATTCTAATTCCTTTTTGAATTTTGCATAATCATTGCTACTTTCATCAGGAACCTCTTTTTTTGTGAATGATTCCATTGCTCGTTTAAACGCAGTTTCAATAATTCCTATATCACCGTCGATTAACTCTAATAAACGACTTGTTATATCAGTACAATATTCTTCCGAAAGCTGAAAATATAAAAGATCTTCCAATAATTTTTCTTTTGATATATATATATATTCAAAATTATCCTGAAAAACAGTATTAATGCATGTAACGATAATAGGATGTAGTGATTCATATTGATTATCTTGAAGTTCTTCATTGTAACTAAATATTATCTGACTCATTATTGTATTGTACCATCGCGAATAATCCTTAATTGTCTTGCTAAATTTTTTTTCTGTACATTCTAAAAATTTTTGGCATTCATCTTGTTGATTGAAAACACATAATAAATTCATTTTAGAAAGGTCATGTGCCAAATTTCGAGCAGCTTCTTTAATAGATGAATTTACAAATATTGTTTGATTTTCTATTAACCTATTGATATAAGAATCAATATAAGAATAAGTAGAATCGTTAATATCTTGTCGTGGCAATTTCTCTTCGTGAGGTTGAACGGCTTCGTCGAAAATCTTATAAATTATTTCACTTTTATTAAAATAGGGTAGAATCTTTTTCTTAAAATTCATACGTTGTTCAGATGATAGACTAAGATACATATGAGCTAACCGAATAGCAAAGACCAACTCATCGCTTTGCACGGTCTGATACATGCTTTTTAACGCATCACACGCATTCCTTGGATTTTCAATTAAAATCGAAAATATTTTGGTCAATAACTTCCTAACCTCTTCAGACGGTTTCCCGGTTCCTATAACGTCAAAAAGTTTAGTTAAAAAATGACAATAGTTTTGTCCCTGTAATACTTCTCTAAGTAACTTGTCAAGTTTATCTTCAGCAAATTTATTTAAAACCTCAACGAAATTTTTTATGTCATCAACACTTTCTGGTAAAGCTAATAATTGTTCCTCAACATGTGATGGTGCTATAAGTTTTTTTAGAGTAATTTCTACATCGTGAATGAAGTCTTCTTGATTTAACCATCCTTTTATTTTTTTTAAGTCTGTGTGTATTACTCTCCAGCAAAATAGCAATAAAGTAAGACTTTGACCGGCATCAGAAAATTTCTCGATTGCGTTTTTGGTGCTTTCAGGACGCAGTATGTGTAAATCTTTAATTACTGAAGAAATCGAACAGAATTGTACTTCCGTACCTCCGCTGCCGAGAAACTGTCTATCATTATCCCAACATCGTTTAAATATTGCAGCAGCTGCAATTATAACACTACGAGATTTAGCTGCAGAACAATAAACTAAACTTGGGCTTTTATTTATTTTTTCTACGTTTTTCTCTAAATCTAATACACTAAACGGCGTAAATAATTCTCGATCTCCAATATTATATCCACCTGATGTAAGGAAGGTGCGGTTAGCTATATTTAATTGTCTAACATCGTTAAAACCCTTTTTTCCCCAATCTTCTTTTGTGGCAGGCTTTACACGTCCTACTTGTCCCATTTCGGAATCTTCAACACAATTAATAACGCATAAATCACTTGAATTGATGTTATGTTGTTTACATAAATTTTTTACATCATCTATCGTAGGTGTACGTCCTTGAGTGAATATCATGGGAGCTAAAAATAAAAGATGATTAGGATTATTATCTACCAATATTGGAGAAATAGCTTGTTGAGTGGAGAATTTAAATCCTTTAGCAAAAGGTGAACCTATGAACTTGTCAAATATTTCTCGATTATGAGTTACAAGAAATGGAACAACACCTAAAGTTAAACTCGCTAAATCAGGCAATTCTGGTACTTCCTGTATATGGGGCAGCAAGGCATATCTTATTCTCACGGCTTGCCATTTACGAGAAAGTTCTTGATAAGATTCAGCAAGAAGTCCATCAATTTTATATTTAGATAGTAAATTTTCACATTGTTTTTGTACTTGAACAATTAAAGGTCGTATTGTTTCATCTATTTCGTTAGCACTATCTAACTGCTTTATTAATCTATCCAATATTAATAAAACTTCTATTATATCTAGCCATTGTAATTCTGTTTCTAATGCCAATTTTTCTTTTTCTGATAATAAATTAATAAATAAATTAGCATTTCTTCTTACATCCTGGATACACTCATTAATTTGTTGCCCCCATTGTGCAACTGATTCGTTTTTTTTGTGTAAATCATGATAAAGCTTATACAATTCTCTAAGTTTGATAACGGTTTCTTGTTTTCGTTGGGTATTATCGTATGTAACATTCGGACAAAGTTTTTTTAATTCTTCCCATTCATCTTGGGAAAGTGCATTATATATTTGATTGAGATCATTATGATGGATTAAATTATTACTAAAAAACACCTCATCCCATATATTTTTTTTTATTTTAGCTAACATAAAAGAGAATCTACCCGCTGCTTTAATCTTTCCCATAAGCATCAATGCTACAATTGTGAGATAACATGAATCGGGATCATTTAACCATTTATGTTTTCCATATTTTTCTTTAAACTCCTCCGGTAAAGAGCTCTCAAAAATTTTAATTAAATCATCGCATTTGTTTTGCCATTGTTGTTTTAACCCACTAATTTGTCTGTGTATACCATATAATTCTTCTCTCATTTTCGGTGTTATCTTATTTTCTAAAATATTCCATAGATTCGAGATTGGTTCATTAAATTCCTTAAGTTCTAATGTATTTGTTAAAGGATTATTTGTTCGAATTGATTGTAATAATAGAGTTTTTACTCTTTCTAAAGTTTTAATATAATCTTTTCGCCTGTTTTTCAAATCCTGTAATTCATCAAATCCAGAAGAATTCCTGAACATTATCTAAACTCTTTTAAAAATTTGGTGGTTTTGGTGATAACTCTTCTGTATTATTTTCTCCTCTTTCTGGATCACATATGCTTGTATCTAAATTCGGTTGATTTGATATTTGTGAACTCTGCGGTAGGCTTCTGTGAGAAATTAATAGTTGTTGTTCTCCAGAACGTTCTAAATTTGGTATTTGTCGCGGTTGTGAACGTTGCCAACAACAACCTGCTATTAAAAAACTAGTAGCTGGTACAGCTCCTATAATGCCAGCAAGAGTACACCATGTCGCAGCTGTAACATTAGATAAACCAACTATTCCCAATAAAAGACAAGTAACAGATTCAATTCCGAAAAATGCGGCTAACCAATAACTTATTTTTTTTTTGGTAGATGTAGATATACGCATGTTTAATTACCTCTTTGATAACGATAAGTTTTAAATATTTTACTAGTTTTAAAATTTAATAATCTTAAGAAAAAATTAAAATCATCTTTTTTTTACGCACATAGTAAAATAAGAAACATTTGCTTTAACATAAGGATTTGTTTTTATAGGCTTACCGCCTCTTTCTACTGTTACAGTAAAATCGCAATCATATTTCCCATTACCATTTTGTACTTCTATACAGTGCGATTTGATATCACCGTTCTTATAATTAATAGTTACATTTGTTTTAATATCTCCATTAAAATTTTTAACAAAACCCTCTGACTCAATTGAGTTCAAAGCAACAAAAATATTAGCATATTCATCACGATTACAATTCACTTGAGGTACTTCTATTGATTCAGTGTATGGGCTTGTTTTACTTGAAATTATATCATGAGTTGTTCCAGAATCAATTATACGTACACTAGACTCGATTTCCGCTTGACCTGGTATAGTTACATAAGCTTTTGTTAAATCTCTATCTGTTTCGGCGACAGGAAGTAAGGCAGCTACACGCTTTGCGATTTCTAAATTTGGTAATTTAGTTTCTACATAAAATCTTGGAACAATATTCTTATCGTTACTAGGAGCTTCGCTCCAATGATAATATGGATCATTAGGATCACTAGCAAAAGGATTTTTCACGATATTTTTACCGACATAATATGTATAAAAGCCTTTATCATCATTACCGTCGCTTTTTCCTCTATTGGGCCATTCTCTTTTATCTACATAATAAGCCATACTCGCTTGCAATATATGTTGTATCTGAGCAGTGGTCTTTCTTACTTTGAATTCTTGTGTTCTTTTTTGAAGTATAGATAAACCTAATGATGCTAAAACACCGATTATCGCGATGACAAATAGAAGTTCGATTAAAGTGAAACCACATGATATTCTTGAAATTCTATTCATATTTATTACCTTCTAATTTTCTTTTTCACACATAATTAAATATGAAAAGCGTCCTTGTATAACCAAACTAGGATACGTCGCTGCGCAAAGATTAAAAACACATTTACCTGTATTATTACAGGATAAATTATCAACATATACATTCATTTTTACATCTTTGCTCATATGTATTTTTGATGTGTTAAAGAGAACAGAATTTATAGCAACAAACATCATTGGTTTCTCATTTGAACCACAGTAGACCGGTATTGAATATGGTTTACATACCTTTATATCCGATTTTTTGTCCTTTTTATTATCTTTTGATGCAATTACATATGGCGAATCAGCATATTTTTGCACTGTTATAGGAGCAGAATCATTATGAATACTCGCTGGCACATCTACATATGCTCTGACCCATTTCCCCTTATCATTAGTTGGACTACATTCATCGGGTTGGTTTTCTTTCGCTGAGTTACAAATATCTGCAGATGGTAATAATGCAGCGATACGTTTTGCAACATCATTACTTACAGTTTGGACATCTACATAAAATTTGCTTCTTTGTGGAGGAAGGGCATAGTGATCGGTACTACACCAATGATAATCTGTTGATCCCCAAGGGTTATCAATCAAATTTTGCCCAACATAGTCACTATAAAACTTGTCATTAAGATGATATGGGGGTGTACAAACAGGCCATATATGGTTATGTGTAATATTCCAAACTATTCCTGCTTGCAATATATATTGAATCTGTAAAGCGGTCTTTTCTACTTTGAAATTCTCAGTTCTTTTCTGCATCATCGATACGCCAAATGATGCCAATACCCCGATTAGTGCTATGGCAAACAGAAGCTCGATGAGCGTAAAACCATTAAATCGCTTATTAACTTTGCGCATAATCAATTACCCTTTACATTTTTCCATTGATTATACCATAAATAGTTTTTCAGATTGAATTAGTCGGTAAACATTCTGTTGTAGGCACCGTAGAAATCAGGGAAATTTAAAGTTTCAATGTGATAAAAATTCAAGAACTGACGTCATTCCGTCATGGATTGACGGAATCCAGGCTACATGGAGGTAAAATTATTGCTAATTCTTCGTATTGTGCTTAATTTTACTGCATTTTCCAAATTTCAGACATACCTATCCCTAGGTTAAAACTAAATTGGGTGGATCAAGAACGCTTAGTCTTTTTAAATTGAAACAAATTGCCTCCATAAATGCTGCAAATTGATTTTTGGCTACGCCGTGATATCTTGTGCGCTTGTTTTGCTTAGAAAACACTCGTTCATATGGCGCTCTAATTTTACTGTACCAGCGATCTTTATCTTTATTTTTGCCACTCATATTATTTTTCTTGATAGCAGCTAAATAACAGCCTTTTTTAGAAGCAGATTGTTTGGCATCGTTTGTACAATACCCCTTATCTGCATACGCCGCTCCTTGACCAGGGCATACGTGCCTTAACCCTTTTGCATCTGTTACATTTGCTGGCGTTATTGCAACCTTATTAATTAATCCACTTTGCATATCAACACTCGCGTGCTTTTTATAACCATACCAATATTTGTCTTTTCCTTTACATCCAATCCTAGCTTGCTTATCAATAGCTACCTTCGGTAAGACTTCATTATTTAGCTTGTCATATTTTTGCTTAATTGCTTTATCTCTTTCCTGCCATAAATTAGCCTTAACAATTAAGTGCGATGCGTCTACAAAGCTAAATACCTCATTCATGTAACCTTGTGCTTTTAGTTGATCTCGAAACTCCCCAAATATCTTTGATAATTGTTTGGTACCTATACGAGTCCGCACCTTGTTAAAAACAGTAAAATTAGGCGTAATATCTGTTAACCCAAAACCACAAAACCATTTGCCTACCATATTCTCTTGTAGATACCTTTCTAGTTCTCGATCACTTAGATCTTCCATAAACTGCAATAATAAGCATTTAAATAATCGCAATAGACCATAGCCCTTATAATTATTGTCTTTCTCCACTAACTTTAGATGCTTTTTAACAGCTTCAAAATTCCATAACTCACAGAATCGTCGATAAATGTGATTAGATGAAACTAATTCTTCTAAACTTACCATTATCATTTGTTGTGACATGATTAATATCCAAAACTATAAAAAAGTCTATTTTAATAAATTAAATGTCATTTTTATATAAAAAATCAATGAATTAGTATGTCAATGTTTATTATTAGCACATTCCTGGATTCCGCATTAAGTGCGGAATGACCTCCTTCGTCTCCATCTACTTAATTACGTAAAAATTATGTTCGGATTGCTACAGTCCCTGAATTGCAAACAATAACATAGTTAATTCAGTTCGCACTTCCGGAGTTATAACATCGATTTCTTCTCGCTCAGGAATAAGATCTAGATACTTTTCTAGATCGTTTTTATTTGACCATGCGGCCTTAAAGCTATCAAAATCAGCACTAAGGATTTCTGCAAGTTTAAATTTTTGATTAGCTATTGTCATTGCAACGGAATTATACAAATCTAGACTACACGTAAAGTCTGGCAGTTCAGAACGATCTGCATATAAAATAATACCATATCGAGCAAAACCTAGTTGGGTCTGTTTATCATTATCCTCGTAGATACTTATTGAATCGGCAAATTCTATATTTACAGAATCATTTACAGCATTATATTTTATCTTCGGTATAAGGTTACTTACGCCAGTAGTAAATTTTGTATTAGTAGTTTCCACATATTGATTTACAATTTCTTCTAATTTTTGGCATATTAATCGCGATGCACCATATGCAAAACTTAGATCTCTTCCACTGCCAAGAATATCCTCTCCTGAGCCTTGAATTAAAACTAAAGCTACATAGTCTCTTAAGTATTTATTACTTATTCCGATAGCTTGCAGGCGTTGATCAAAACTGGCTAACCTTGCTTCCCCATGTTCTTGCATGCCTGCTCTACAATGTTTTCCAAAAAACATTAGATCATAATTACTCCTGCTTACTTCGCTACTCATTCGGCTAAGAGACACGGTAGCATCAACTTCACTTACTTGGAAAGCAGCGTAATCAGCTAGCAGTCCATTAAAACATAAAGCAGGTAAATTGAACCTAGTTATTAACTTAGGGCAATCTTCGATAACATAATTATTTATCCCCTTATCCTGAGTAATACGACCATAGATTTTTAATTTATATAGATTAGGACAGTTAATGACACGTAATTTGCGTAAATTAGGAGCATGAATTTGAAAACTCTTTAACGACTGGCAATTTATTAAATGCAATTCGGTTAACTCCGGGAAATAATATATTCTCCTAGCTTTGCTAACCTTTATGAATTTAGGCAGATCTTGAAAATAAAGAATTTGTAATTTCGGACAAAATCTAGCCAGATTTAAAACTTTATTAAGCGATAAATATTGGCATCCGTTTAAATACAAACTAACCAAGGGTTCACCACAAGATTGCAATATACTATATAATATTTTTTCTGATAATTGGCTCTGAAAGTTTGGTTGAGTAAAGTATAAGATTAAATATCTTATATTATGCAAAAATTTAGCTAATTTACGTTGATCAACGTTAGCCGTTTCGTGAATAACCTTTCTCACATATTCTAATGCAATATCTCCATTAATTCTCAACAATTTAGGATATTTTTGATCTTTTACCACTATTTGCAATTGCTCCTTTGCTAAACTTAATTCATATATCGCTAATTGTGCCATGCTATCGCGTCTAACACGCTCATTAACAAAAAGTTGGGTAAATTCCTCAAAGTAACCCAATGCTGCTTTAAATCGGTTAGCGATTATTCCGCTGCTTTGCCCAAATTTTTCCTCAATAATTTGCTTTAACTCATTTGCATATCCGACTTCAGTTAATCCTAGCGTTTCCATCAAGTTTGTATCACTGAGCAAATTTAAAGTAACTTTACCATTGAGATCATTAAGAATCTTATTCAAAATAATTAGCCGCCGATCCTCTAAACATAGCTGAGATATGCTTGGTTGATTAAAATATATGCTGATCATTTGTATCAGATTACATTCATCACCATTACTAAAATGCAGTACTTCTTTATCAAAATATATATCGAAATTGAATTCTGGTAGTTTAGAACGGTCTTCATATAATTTAATGTAATATTGAGCTCTACTTGCGGGTATTCTCTCATTTGTGTCCCGGTCGACGATCATTATTTCTACACTAAACGATAAAACAGCTGATCTTTCGTTTCGATCGTAGTTTATCGTTGTTTGAGGAAGGCCTCTTAGTACAACTGGAAGTTCGATATAGTAATATATTATTTCTATTAATTTTTTGATTATTTCATCAGAAATTGCAAATAAAAAATTAATTAATCTATTTTTACCGGCTATTTCAACCTTAACTGCTTTTGATTGTTGAACTATAGCCACAGCAATGTAATTTCGTAAATATTCGCTAGTTATACCCAATTCAGAGAATAAATGTTGCTTAAATAAATCTAATTTTTTACGTCCTCGGGTCGGTTCTTTGGCTATCCCATCAAGACCCAATTGATCCAATTCAGCTTCAATTTGTCTACAAACTTCTGTACGAGTATTTTCGTCGGAAAAGAAAAAATTGTAATATTCATATTGATTTCTCCCAATTTCTCTACAAAAAGGATCTTGAGTAATAATGGTTGCAAGATCAAAATTGGTATCTCGTAATAACGCATAGTTTTCATTCAATTCTGAAAAATATGATTGCGGAAATCTTATTCTAAGTATTTTTTGAAGTGGCCTGAAATTCGTTGCGAGTTTGGGTAGCAACGATTTGAGCTTGCCTGAATCATATAAAACCATACAAGTGTTAGTTGCTTCCTGTAATGCTATTTCAAGTGATTTTATAACATTTTCAGATAGTATGGCTCTTCTTGGATATAGATAGCCGTGCAATTCGGCAATAAATCTCCATTTATCATTTATTGAGTTTGGTTGTGCAATTGTAGAACTTGATTCTTCTTGTAATTGATTTAATTCAATACTCAATGCTTTAAGTTGTTCGAGCATTATTCTTGCCGTTGCTTCACACCACTCCGAATCACGTTGTTTTACACTTAAATCTATCCACCCATGAAACCGTTCTTCAAATGGCGAAGCAAAATAAATGTGGACTAATTGTGTAGCAAGTGTGTATTCGTCTCCTTGAACTGCTTGATACATGTCTCTTAGAATCTCACTACTTCCTTGATTTAAGACTGCTATCATGAAACATTTTCCTACTATTCGTAATGTTGCTTTTTTTGTTACTTCTGCTTTTGAAGATTCTGTTACATCTAAAAATTTAATTATGAGATGACAGCAATTTTGTCCCTGTAATGCTTCTCTAAGTAACTTGTCAAGTTTATCTTCAGCAAATTTATTTAAAACCTCAACGAAATTTTTTATGTCATCAACACTTTCTGGTAAAGCTAATAATTGTTCCTCAACATGTGAGGGTGCTATAAATTTTTTTAGAGTAATTTCTACATCATGAATAAAATTTGACTTAGTTAACCAATCATTTATCCTGTCATCGTTTAGTTTTGTGCTCACCACTCTCCAGCAAAATAGTAACAATGTTAAACTTTGACCCGCATCAGAAAATTGTTCAATGGTTTTATTAGCACTTTTAATTTCCGGACGTAGCACGCACAAATATGTAATTACCGAAGAAATCGAACAAAATGGTATTGTTGGCATTTTTGGATCAGCGCTAACGTGAGATCGCCCCTCATCCCAACATCGTTTAAACATTGCTGCAGCTGTAATCATAACACTACGAGATTTACCGGCAAAACAATAAACTAAACTTGGACTTCTGTTTATTCTTTCCGTAATTTTCCATAAATCCGATACAGTGAATGGTTTAAATAATCCTTTATCTCCTATGTTATATCCACAAGGTATAAGGAAAGTACGATTAGCTATCTTTAATTGACTAACATTATCAATACCCGCTTTTCGCCAATCTTCTTCTGTAGCTGGTTTTGCACTTCCCACTTGTTTCATTTCGGAATCTTCAACACAATTGGTAACGCATAAATCATCTAAATTGACTTGACGTTGTTCGCATAAACTTTTCACATCTTCTATCGTAGGCGTATATCCTTGAGAAAATATCATAGGGGCTAAAATTAGTATGTGAGGATTATCATCTACCACTTTTAGCGAACCAGTTTGTTGAGTCGAAAATTTAAGCCTTTTAGTAATAGGTGAATTTATTAATTCATCAACCATTCCTCGACTATAAGTTATAAAGAAAGATGGAATTCCGACTAATTGTGAAAGTTCTGGTAAATCTGGTAATGGCCATGGTAATACATCTGGATGCAATGCCGAATGTTTTGAAAGCACGTTTTTCCATTTTGAAGATAATTCTTGATACAAGTTGTACGGTAATCCTTTATATTCAATTAATAAACTTACATATTTTTCTATCGCCAGCTGTGCTTGATTTTCTATTGTAGTAACAATTAATTGTTTGTCTTTCAAGCTCTGATCATAATGCAATTTATTTAGTGTTTCCTTTAGCACGTGAAATATCCATAAAATTTTTGCTATTTCTACAGATCGGGTATTTTTTCTTAATTCCAATTTGTCATCTTGTGTAAGGAACTCATTATATTCTTGCTCTAAATATGGTTGTATCGCATCTATATATCTTAAACATTGAGATTTTTCCTCATTTAATTTTTCAAAATTTCCTGAATCATGTTCGTACATTAACTTTCTATAAGATTCTTCTAGTTTTTTAAGGTACATGCACTGCTTATCTTTAAGCACAGAAGCTGTGCGTTTAGGATTGGTATCATGACTTAAATTTTCATTTTGCAAAGGTTTGCGTTCAGATATCGGAACTAATTCATTAGCTAAATTCGATAAAGGTGGTAATAATAGATTTTTTTCCTTAGCCTCAGCTCTTACTAACTCCCATTTCTCGTTTAACTCTTTATATAAAGCTTCTGGTAATTCTCTATGTCTGATTAATAGTCTCTTATATTCTTCCTTCACCTTTTCGTACTGCTGGTCTCTATTACTACCTGAGTTTAATTTCCTTAGTAATTCGTCAAATAATACAAAAACTTTTTTAACAAATGCTGAACGTTTTTTTTCTTCCAAAAAATGATTTAGTAACGTCAAAATATTTGTGCTAAAGGAAAAACTATTTTTACATTTCTCAAATTCATTAGCAAAATTCCCAAACCGGTTTTGTAATCGCTCTATCTCGTTTCTTAAACTGGCTCTTTGTGATTCTATAATTGATTGAGAATACCTTGATAGAATATGTGTATAACAGTCTAATACGTTTGCATAATCAGCATAAGCTTTCAAAATAGATAATAACTTGTTTATCATACCGAATAATACTATTATGTTTATAATGTTTCCATGTACAACAAATTATGGGCCTAGTGAAATTTTTAATTCATCTGTCCCCGGATTACTAGCCGTTTTTCCTTGTTCAATTGGAAAGTCTCGAATTTGTGTTCCCATATTTCCAAAAACATCACTCGCTAATAAAGACTGTATTGCTTTCGTTATCTTTCCTCCTGCCTCTAAAAGAACGCTTTGCTCATTTACTTCCTTTATGTTTGGCATCGTTTGACAGTACTCTTGAGATCTTACAAGTCGGTCAATCGATTCACAAACATTACGCGCCCAATTACGTAAATGTGGTGGTATAAGTTCAAAATCATTATTCATTAAAGCTTTTCTTACTAAACTCAAATTCTCTATATTATTTGCGAGCTCCAGTGCATTTTGTGATGATGTGCAATTCTTAAACAATAAATTCATTTGTGCTTGTAATGCCTGCAATATTTCAATTTTAGCTTCCTCCCTTTTATCATTTAATAATTGTCTTATTATTTCACGCAATCTACTCTCCGGTAATAACCCTGTTTGTAATTCTGATATCAATTCTTGACGTTGATCATCATTTAACTTTATAGATTGTGTTCCATACGCTGATGAATACTGTATATGGGTTTCAGATGCTAAATTTGGTATTAAAGGTGAGTTGAGTAGAATAGTTTCAGAACCTCGTGCTAAAATCGCACCTCCACCCACAAGCATTCCTAGACTAATTAATGGTAAACCAACAGGCCATCCTACGTAAGGAACAAAACAAAGGATTATACCTAACACTATTACGCAACTACTTATAAAAATGATTATTTTAAAATTATTTTTGAATTTTTCGATAACACTTAGCATAAAATTTTACTCCTATTAAATCTATATTATTTAATCAAATATTTTTTATTCGATGATGTAATATAATAATATTTTAACCTTAAGGAAATCTTAAGGGCATCTCTAGAAATTAAAAAAATATGTCATCCTCGCGAAAGCGAGGATCCAGAAAAGCCTTGTAAATACTGGATTCCCGCGTTCGCGGGAATGACGAAAAATGGCTTTTTAGCGTACAAACTGAATTTCTAGAGATGCTCTTAAAAAATTATAAGGATTTTTTGCACATCGTTAAGTACATGAACTTTGCGTCTACTTCAGGGTGATATAAACCGCTCGTCCCTCCGGCATTTTGCGCGCACACTTTGAAATCACAACGGTACATTCCGTTGCCGTTATTTTCACAACGTGGGGGTTTGTCGTCATTTGGATCAAATTTATTATCTCCCTTACTATTAGTGCGGAACTTAATCCACGCACGCACATGTGCTTGTCCTATATAGGAATATTGCGTGGAATAGTTATAATAATTGTTTATGGAGGTAAATATATCGGCAGTTTCACCTTGATTACAATTCACTTCGATAGGTATATAATTACTACAATTAGGACTTAATTTACCCCTAACATTTACATCGGCCATACCAATATCCTTTATCGTTATTCCTCCATTTACTGCCTGTCCAGGGACATTTACGTATGCTCTTATATATTTGCCTTGATCATTGTTAGGTGAGCATGATGTATGAGTGTGAGGATCGGCTTCTACACAAATATCTGCAGAGGGTAGCAGGGCGGCGATGCGCTTTGCTGTCTGATTGTCTTTTGCCTCTGAATCTATAAAAAACCTATTTCCCATTGGCGGATTGAATTGACTAGTATTACACCATTGATAAAAGTGTAATCCCCAAGGATCGTCAGTAACATTTTCTCCAACATAATTTACATAAAATCCTTGATCTTGGGAATGGTTTTTAGTATCCCCGCACTGAGGCCATTCACTTTTGTGGTTTACATTCCATGCCATTCCGGCCTGCAACATATGTTGCATTTGTAGGGCAGTTTTTTCTACTTTGAAATTCTCAGCTCTCTTTTGCATCATCGATACGCCAAATGATGCCAGGACGCCGATTAGTGCTAGATAAACAAAAACTCGATTAGAGTAAAACCTTTAAATCGCTTATTATCTTTGCGCACAATTAATTACCCATTTACATTTTTCGTTGATTATACCATAAATAGTTTTTCAAATTGAATTAGTTGTGCCCCTGTAGTACCAATTTAAAAATGTTTTTTATTAATAATATTAATTAATGAACATAATATTGGAGAAACAGCTAATTAATAAGTAAATCTAAATCGACATTTAAAATGGTTGCGATTTTTTTGAGAACCTTACCAGTACCCTTGCGTTGTTTATTTTCTATTTGACATAAATATTGGCGTGTAATTCCTGTTTCCTTAGCTAATTTAGCTTGTGATAAACTTCGAAATTCACGGAAAGCCCGCACTGGACTTGTCCCAGCAGCTATTGCTCGCAATAGTTCAAAAGGTATCGTATGTTGTTTGGAACTGTGGAATTCTTCTATTTCCTTAATATCTTCTCGCTCTTCTAAAGTAACAAGCAAATTTTGATACTCCTCATATGGTAGCACTACAAATTCAGGTAAATCGTTTTTACTGATAATTTGTGGATGAATGTTCATTGTTTATACACCTCTTTTCTTAGCCCAATTTTAATAACATAAATTTTAAGTTTATTATTAATCACTTCATATATGATACGCCAATCTCCTATTCTTAGCCGATAGCATGATGACATTTCTTTAAGTGGTTTTGCGTTGTTATACTTCATGTAAGGGTTTTCAGCCAGCAAGTTTAGTTTTTTATCGATTTTTTCCCTAAATTTTTTAGGAAGATTTAGATAAGTTTTTGCTGCTTTCACTGAGAACTCAATCTCATACACAAGGTTATGTTAGGACATAATTAACATCATGTCAACATAATGTTGACAACGTGTTAGATGTTTCAACAATTTGAATAAACTATTAGGATTGCGTTACAGTATTATTGGCTAAATATTCGTAATGCAATCCTAAGTTTAGTTTACATTAATAAGGATGCGAGTAGTTTTGATTTATTGATAAATATAAATTTTCTGCCCAGGATAAATATATTTCACCTTTTCCATATTATTCCATTTTTTCAATTTATCACGACCAGTATGAAACTTGTGAGCAATTTTGTCGAGACTATCACCCGGTCTCACTGTATGTACTAAATAATGTTGGTGAGATGGTTTGTGTACAGGTGTAGATTTATGTTTATTAATATGATGAATTGACCCTGGAACAGTTAAAACTTGGCCAGTATGAATTATATTATTTTTTATATGATTAATCTGACATATTTTTTTGCCCGAAGAATTAAAACGTCTTGCGATTAGCCAAACGCTATCTCCTGGAACAACTTTGTAGGTATAAGTACGAGCATATATAAGCTTGGCATGTGGCGGTGCCCAAACTAGCAATTTCTGGTTAGAAGAAAGTCGTTGCCTTGGTTTTAAATTGTTCCAAAAACATATTTCTCTAACGGTCACTCCATATTTTTCTGCCAATGTCCATAATGTATCTCCGTTTCCTACTATATGAATAACTCTATTTGGACCGGGTAGTTTTTCTTCGGCAATAGTGGCGCGCTGTTTGACAATTGGGCTTTTTATGCTGCCATGATATGCTACTGGAACTAGTAGGCGTTGCTTAGGTCGAATTATATTTTTAGGTAAATTATTTACTTGTTTTAAAATGCGGCTATTTGTTTTGTATTTATAAGCAATAGTGCTTAATGTATCTCCACTTTTTACTATATGTTCACGCCATGTTACTCGTTTATCTCTCGGTAGAGCATTTAATCTTTGCACAAAACCATCAGCTTTATCGATAGGAATTAGTAATGTGTACGGACCATCTGGATCTGTGGCCCAGCGACGATAACCAGGATTAAGCTTACGAATAGCGGTTTCACTCATACCAGCAAGTTTAGCTGCTTGATTCAAATCTATTTGCGAACCAACATTTACTTGTTTTAAATATGGGGCATTGTTTATCGGTGTCAAACTTATACCAAAACGTTCCGGATCACGAATAATAGTTGATAAAGCTAATAACTTTGGTACATATACTTTAGTTTCTACTGGCAGACGCAAAGACCAAAAATCAGTTGGTCGATTACGGCGTCTGTTATAGTCAACAGCTGCCTGCACAGCTCCTTCACCGCAATCATAAGCTGCAATGGCTAATAACCAATTATTGGTAAAAAAATCATTAAGATAGGCCAAATAATTAAATGCAGCTTTAGTAGAAGCAGCAATATCCCGACGTCCATCGTACCACCAATCAATTTTTAATCTCAGACCCGATGCTGTCCCGGGCATTAGCTGCCAAAGGCCAGTCGCACCGGCTTTTGAATATTTAAACGGATCATATGTACTTTCTATCATAGGTAATAATGCAAGTTCAGCTGGTAAGCTACGTTTTTGAGTCTGTTCATAGATATAATATATATATGGTGCGGATCGCTTGATTAAATGGTTAAGGGAAGCTTTGTGGATCTGTAACCATTTAATTTGTGCTTGTACCTCTGGACGATAAGAATAATCGGGTAATTGTAAATAATCCTGCATGTCGTACCACAAATTACCGTTAATATAAACCGCAGCAGGGTTGTCAGTAGGCCATAATATATCAGTATTGTGGGCACTGGTAGATTGAATCGGATCTGATGGCTTATACTGAGAAGCAGAACATGCAAATATTCCACAAACTATTAGAAAGTTAAATACAATTTGGTATAGAATCTTATTAAGCATTGGGGCATATTACGAATAGGATTATTTGAGGTCAAGAAATAGTTTTGTAAATCGTGTTAATTTATTACCCAGGAGCATATGCATTGATTAATCAGGAAAGTTTATATCATCGTATTCAATATTGGTATAACAGTCCTTTAGGACATTTAGTATTAGAAACTGAGAACGATCAATTACACGAATTTCTAGGAGAAAGATTCGGTTATTACTCATTACAGTTGGGTGGTCCAACACAAGCTAAATTTTTAACCACAGGTCCAATTGGACATAAAATTTACCTTGATTTGGAACAAACAAGTAATTATCACGATTCAAGTATAGTGGGGCAATTTGACGATTTACCTTTTTTACCAAATACTATCGATATTGTAATTGCGCAACATATTCTGGAATTTACTGAGCAACCCAAGAGAATTTTAAGTGAGATTTACCATACCCTTATTCCAGAAGGCCACGTGATTATAATCGGTTTTAACCCTTTAAGTTTATGGAGTCTTATGCATTTATACAAACGACATAGTATTGCACCGTGGCAGGGTAAGTTTATAAGTGTTTCACGGATGCGCCACTGGTTAATACAATTGGGATTTACAATCGTTAAACATAAAACCTTCTTCTTTCGACCGCCATTATTAAATAAACAAATTATGCAAAAAATATTGTTTATGGAGAAAATCGGACCGAGATTATGGCCGTGTTGTGGTGCAATTTATATGATAGTGGCTAAAAAAACTGTTGTTGCTTTAACTCCTGTTAAGCAGAAAAAACAGTTAATTAAGCATCGAGTAGCTACAGCAAAAACATATGCTGAACCAACAACAAGGAATATAAAATGAAAAAAATTGAAATTTTCACCGATGGAGCTTGTCGTGGTAATCCTGGACCAGGAGGATGGGGGATATTATTACGCCACAATGGCCGTACCAAAAAACTATACGGTGGAGAAAAAGATACTACAAACAATCGTATGGAATTAATGGCAGCTATTAAAGCATTGAGTACTCTTAAAGAGCCCTGTTTAATAGAATTAACTACTGATTCGCAATATTTACGCAACGGTATCACTAAATGGATTAAGCAATGGAAAGCTAAAAACTGGAAAAGAAGTAATAAAAAACCGGTGAAAAATATAGATCTTTGGCAACAATTGGATAAGGAAGCACAACGTCATCAAATAACTTGGCATTGGATAAAAGGGCATAAAGGTCATCTAGAGAATGAAATCGCTGATCAACTGGCAAATCGCGGAATTGATAATATAACCTAGCAATTTTACGTCATCCTTGCGAATGCGAGGATGACATTACTATGGGATTTACCTGGTTAAGGATTCTAAATATTTCTCTGCATCTTGCGCAGCCATACACCCAAGTGCAGATGCCGTAATTGCTTGCTGATAAACAGGATCGGCTACATCACCAGCTGCAAAAACGCCAGGTATATTAGTTATTGTGCCATTGCTAATTTTAATATAACCATTGTTCATTTTTAACTGATTAGCAAAAATGCCACTGTTTGGTTTATGGCCTATAGCAATAAAGACACCGTCAACAGTTAATTCCTTAGTTTTATCAGTTTTCGTATTTTTTAAACGGATCCCGGTAACACCGGTTTTATCACCAAGCACTTCATCCAAAACATGGTTCCATTCAATTTTAATATTAACTGTTTTAGATTTTTCAATTGCTTTATCAGCTAAAAATTTCTCAGCTCGGAATTGATCGCGGCGATGCACAATGGTTACTTCAGAAGCTATATTAACAAGATACAATGCCTCTTCAATAGCTGTATTACCACCTCCGATTACGGCTACTTTTTTGCCGCGATAGAAAAAACCATCACAGGTTGCACAAACGGATACGCCTTTACCGATATATTTTTGTTCAGAAGGTAAGCCTAAATACTGAGCTGAAGCGCCTGTGGCGATAATAAGTGCATCGCAATTATATTCCCCAGAATCGCCTTTTAAATAAAAAGGATGTTGTTTTAAATTAGCTTGGTTAATATGATCTGAGATAATTTCAGTTTCAAAGCGTTTGGCATGGCGTAACATGCGCTCCATAAGTTCTGGACCTTGCACTCCGTCTGAGTCCCCAGGCCAATTGTCCACAGTTGTAGTTTGAATAAGTTGTCCGCCTTGTAACAGTCCAGTAATCAAAACCGGGTTTAAATTAGCGCGAGCTGCATAAATTGCAGCAGTATAACCAGCAGGGCCTGATCCGAGGATGATTAGTCGGCTATGTTTTGTGTTCCTCATTATTCTTCCTCTTCAAATTTATCATTAATTAAACTTTCTAGATCAGCCATGGCTTCGCTCTCATCATCACCTGAAATAGTTAGAATAATTTTTGTTCCTTTGCTAGCCGCAAGTAACATAAGCTCCATGATGCTTTTAGCAGATGAGGTTTTATTATCAACAGTTATGCTAATGTCGCTAACAAAGCATGATGCATGTTGAACCAATTTGGACGCAGCACGAGTATGTAAACCTAATTTATTTTTTATAACTAATCTTTTTTGTATCATGTATCTTTAACATTCTAGCTACCGACAAGCACCTTATACAGTTCCTCGTCGTCTTTAGCTTGGCGAAGTTGCTCGCGAAAGCTTCTATGACTGAATTTCTCAGCTATTTCAGAGAGAATTTCTAAATATTTGTTTTCATCCTGTCCTGGTACAAGTAAGGCAAAAAACAAATCTACTGGTTGATTGTCATTAGCCTCAAAATCAATTGCATCTTGTAAACGAACGAATACAGCAATAGGTTTAGAGAGATTTTCGATACGTCCATGCGGTATAGCAACTCCATGACCAATACCAGTGCTACCCAATTTTTCACGACTTACGAAACATTCAAATATCTGTTCGTAATTAATATCTACTAAATTTTGTGCAATTAATTTGCTAATTAATTCCAATATGCTCTTTTTGCTATCAGCATGTGCATTATTAACTACGTTCTGAAGAAAAAGTATTTCACTAAATTTCATAATTTAACGATACTCAGCGCTTTTTTCTTTATGTTTTCTTAATTGGCGAACTAATTTGTCTACTAAGAAATCGATGGATTTATACATATCATCTGATTCAGTCTGTGCATATACCTCTGCACCGGGTACATGCAGTTTCGCTTCGGCTATTTGGCGTAATTTATTAACAGTAAGAACTATATGCGTGCTGGTTATAATATCCGAATGGCGATTCAGCCGCTTAAATTTATTAGCAATATAATCACGCAGTACTTGTGTTATTTCCATATTGTGGCCGATGTATTGAATTTGTGGCATTTTCAGCTCCTATGAATTTATAAAATTGTATATTATAAATCAAATTCGTCTCCGAGGTATACCTCTCTTACTTTTTTATTATTTAAAATTGCTTGTATTGTTCCTTCAGCAATAATTTGTCCTTCATTAACTATATATGCCCGCTGACAAATATCTAAAGTTTCTTTGACATTATGATCTGTTATCAAAATGCCTATGCCGCGTTTTTGTAACTGCCTAATTATATGCTTAATATCTACTACTGATATTGGATCAATGCCAGCAAAAGGTTCATCAAGGAGGATAAATTTTGGTTCTTTAGCAAGCGCTCTTGCAATCTCTACGCGACGTCTCTCACCTCCGGATAAGGTAAGGCCTATATTATCGCGTAGATGGGTAAGATGAAATTCTTGCAATAACGAGTCTAGAGTTTGCTTGCGTTGTTTTTTATTGAAATCTTTACGTAATTCTAAAATTGCCATGATATTATCGACAACGCTTAATTTGCGGAAAATAGAAGGCTCTTGCGGTAAATAACCAATCCCTAAATTTGCCCTCTCATGCATTGAAAAAGAAGTTATGTCTTTGTTATCTAATGATATTTTCCCTCTGTTGGCGAGAATCAATCCTAGTATAATATAAAAACTAGTAGTCTTGCCGGCACCATTGGGTCCTAAAAGACCCACAATTTCGTTGCTATTGATAGATAGAGTAATATCATTTACTACTTTACGATGTTTATACTGTTTTTCTAAATGTTGCGCTTGTAAAATACTCATGGTTGTAAAACTATAGTTGCTCGATTTTTCTTTGCTGAAGTAACTTTAACAACTTGTTGGTTAACATTATATGTTATATATGGTCCGGTAAGTTTATTTCCACGCTGGGTAATTTCCCCTTTGCCTTGTAATATTGCAATACCTTTATCAGGATAATATTTAATTACATTTGCCCTCGCTTTTAATATATTTCCGGGTCGTAGTATAGTAACTGGCCGATCCGTTGTAATATATTTATTATGCAAATACATAGTTGCAGTATCGGTCATTATAGTTAATTTTTTATTGTTTGGCCCAGCTTTTTGTTGAAGTTTAACATTACCAAAAAGTCGGATTATTTTAGTTCCATATCTGCTATTACCATGATCTGCTGTAATATGCCAAGGCTGTTGATGAGGATTGATCATAATAATATCAGGGTTTTGAAAGGTCGAAGAATCTAGATAAGGATAGTGAATCAATTTAGGAGTATTAATAACACTATGTATCTGCCCGTTTTTATCCATTTTTGTATAAGTAACATTTACCGCAATAGCATCAGGGTTTTTGGGTTTATTGATATGTTGTTTAGTAGTATTCTTTACAATTCTCAGCGACATCCAAGTAGCTACCACGGCTGCTAGAAGAAGGGCAATGGTAAAAAAAACAAATTTTTTGTTCATCTGTTATATCTTGTTACACCTGTGTCGATTAACAGCAATTTCCATTTTAACCGATATCTCGTAAACCTCCTCGTCATCCCGCAATTCTAATTCGTCATCCCGCGGCTTGACCGCGGGATCCATGCCTGCGTAGCGCAGAGTAATAAACATCCTTGTTACTGGATTCCGGCCAATCCATGGCCAGAATGACGGAATTAAATCCTTAAGCTGACGCCTATACGCTTTCGCGAGAATGACAGCTAAAAATGCGAATTGCTGTTCACCAACATATTTAGTAGTCATTAAAATCAATTTTCGATATCATAAC
>Ga0114922_10000447_pt1 | contig 39412 bp, 37 predicted proteins | sample AartaG_FD_100975 | JGI IMG/M metagenome (GOLD analysis project Ga0114922, IMG submission 100975) | Deep subsurface microbial communities from Aarhus Bay to uncover new lineages of life (NeLLi) - Aarhus_00045 metaG | ecosystem: Environmental > Aquatic > Marine > Oceanic > Sediment | place... | reverse complement strand
TCTTCGGGTTTCTTCACGACGCCTCAGCCATAAGAGCCGGCCTGAGAGGAGCCCTCGACCGGGACTACGACGTCGTTTGGGGCCATTCGGCTGACTGGGCTTACTTCCTGCCACGCCGTCTTCTTGAGCGGACGCTGCTGGATGTTCAAGACTGCTACGACCTGTCCTATCGGCGGCAGGCCAAGGCTGCAAGTCTGCGGCGGCGGGTGAAGCTTGCCGTGAAGAGAAGACTCTACCGCCGCTATGCCAGAAAGTACATGAGCGCGGTCAACACACTCGTGATGGTGAATCAGGCGGATGCTGACTCCGTCGCCCGGATACTGCCCGGGGCGAAAGTCGAAGTGGTGGCCAACGGCGTGGACACGCGCTACTACGCGCCGCCCGACGACCGGTCACGACGTTCGGACGCTCCCACGTTGGTCTTTACCGGCGTAATGAGCGCGCGACAGAATGTGGACGCCGTGCGGTTTTTTGCCCGGCGCGTGTTGCCGCTTATTCGAGAGAGCGTGCCGGGTTGCCGTTTCCAGATCGTCGGCAGGTCGCCGGGCCAGAGGGTAAGGGAATTGGAGAATCCTCGTGCGGGCGTTCACGTAGTTGGTGGTGTCCCGGACATCCGGCCGTATCTGTGGGACGCAACGCTGTATGTGGCGCCGATGATATCGGGGACCGGCATCAAGAACAAGATTCTCGAGGCGTGGGCAGCCGGATGCGCGGTGGTCAGCACGGGATTGGGCGGCGAAGCCCTGAGAGCCCGCCACGATGAGAACATCCTGCTTGCCGATGGTCCCCGAGAGATGGCCCGCCAAGTCGCACGAGCGATGCAGGACCCCGCGCTCAGGTCGAGCCTCGGGCGGCGAGGCCAGGAGACGGCGCGGCAGCACTACAACTGGGAAACACATGCGTCTCACTTCGAGCGCCTCTTGTTCGAGGCCGCCAACGGTTTGGACGGCAGGAGGCGGACGGCCTAGATGCGCGTCAATGTAGCCTGCGCCGGGCGTTTCCTCTCCCTCCAACTGTCGGGTCAGTTGAAGCGCCTGGGTTGCCTCGGACGGCATTACACCTGTACGCCGATGCTCCCCGGGGCCGTGCGTCCCGGGCAGTACGGCTTGGACCGCAGCGATGTCCGGACGCTTGTCGGAGCGGATGTTTTCAAGCGCGTGGTCGGGCGCCTGGGGAGGCGGGCGCGGGTGTTTTCCGATCAAGTCAAGACGTTGTGGTTCCAGCGGTGGGCGGCCAGGAAGTTTGAACCGTGTGACGTGATCCATGCCTGGGCCGGCAGCGCTCTTTCCGTTTTCGAACGCGAGGTCTGCGGGGAGGCCGTACGGGTGTTGGACCGTTCCTCGGCGCACCGGCGCATCGCCAAAAGGATACTGGACGAGGAATACCAGAGATGCGGCGCCGGGTACGTCGACCGCCAAGGTGGGATGGACCTGGAGTTGGCCGAGTATGAGTCGGCGGACCATATCGTGGTCCCGTCTACCTTTGTGTTGAACAGCTTTCTTGAGCAGGGGTATCCGCGCGAGAAGCTTTCGCGCGTTTCTTTCGGCAGCCTGGCAGTCCGTGACGGGCGGCCGCGAAAACCAGGCGGCGCGTTCTGCGTCGTCTACGTCGGGACATTGAGGGTGCACAAGGGAGTCCGTTATTTCCTGAAGGCGGCTTCGCTCCTCCACGGCCTTCCGGACTTTGAGGTCCTTCTCGTGGGACCGCACCCGGACAAACATACGGCGCCGTACCTGGCGAAGTATCGAGAGTTCGTCAGGTACCTGGGCTACGTTCCGCAGCGTAAGCTGTACGAAGAGATTTACCCCAAGGCCAGCGTACTGGTCCAACCATCTGTCCTGGAGGGCCTCTCCTTTGTTCTCCTGGAAGCTCTGGCACACGGGCTCCCGGTGATAGCGACCGACCGCACCGGGGCGCCCGACGTCATCACGGACGGTGAGGAGGGGTTCCTGGTGCCGGTCCGCGACCCCGCAGCCATCGCTGAAAAGGTGCTTTTCTTGTACAAACATCGGGGCCTGCTGGAGCAGATGAGCAGGAAGGCGTTGTCGAAGGCGCGCACGCAGCTCACGTGGGACAACTACGGTGAACAGGTCGTTGGCATCTACAGAAAGCTCCTCGCTGACAGGCAGTGACTCCGCTGCGGCGGGGGCACGTCGCCGGGCGAGGCCAACCTTGACGGCTTTCCGTGTCGGGGCGGCGTCGGTAAGCGCCGCGCTCCTGCTGCTTGCCGTGCCGGCGGACGTCGTTTCCGAGGTCCCCGGGTGGTGCGCTGTTACCGCCGGATTCGCCATTCTCGCCTTGGTGGCCGTCATTGCCTTTCGCTTTGCCCGGCAACGCGGTCAGAACCCGTGGGCCGACGCCACGGCGGCGTTTTCATTCTATTACGCGGTTTTCTTCGGCGCGGGGCTGCTCACGTTGTTCTTCTGGGACATTCTCCTTGACCAGATGTTCCCCGAGCTCACCTCGCGCTTCCAGCAGTATGGGCGCGTACTGCCGGATGTGTCGCGCTTGACCGTTATCGGAGGACTCGCCCTCGTTGCGGGGAGTCTCATCCCTGGAGGTGCGCTTGTCCGCTTGCTGCCAAGACTGCGCTGGCAGTTCGACGGTGACACGTTCTTCCGACGAGCCTTGTTTTTCCTGCCGGTCGCGGCGGCGTGTCTTGGCGTGACGCGTTTCAGCCCTGAGCTCTTACCGAAAGAGCTCTTTCACTTCGTCCAGGTCCTCGGCGAGACCAGCCATCTCATCTTGGTCTTGTGCTCCTACAGCTTCTTTCGCGCCGGGAAGCGGCGCTGGCGGTGGGCGTGGCTGTACCTCGTCTATGCGGCCGTCCTGGTCATTCGCGCCCTTCCGACCGGGATGCGGGGCGACCTGCTCCTGCCGTTTGCGTTTCCCGTGCTCGGTTACGTGATGGCCAGGGCGAAACTGCCATGGAGATATCTCCTTGTCGGGGTGGGGCTCTTTTTCTTCGTGATGATCCCGTGGGCAACGTTCCTGAAGGAGAGCACGCCGAGGCTGGTGGGACCCGAAGTGGCCATGTCCCAGGCCATGGTCAAGCTGCGCGGCGCCGGCTACAAGCGACGCCTGGGCGTCAGCCTGTGGAGCACGGTGCGCCGGTTCGCCGTCGTGGGCGGCTTTGCCAACTGCCGGCGCAAGGTCCCCCGTCGATTCCCCTATCAGCACGGGAAGGTGCTTCTGACCACGCTGATGGCCTTGCCACCCCGGGCGATCTGGTCTGACAAGCCCAACGTCAGCGCCAAGCTGAACTACTACTCGCAGCGGCTCGGCATCATCAGCAAGGGTGACAAGACATCATCCGCCGTGTTAGTGGCACTGGGGCTCTATTACCTGGACTTCGGCCCGGTCGGCATTCTCGTCTTGTGTGTCATTCACGGTTGGTGCATCAGGCTGCTGCGCGATTTCGCCGTCGGACGATGCACCTACGAATGGGGGGCGGCGGTGTTTCTCCTGCTGACCTTGACCAAACCCGACCTTCCCAACTTCGTCGTATGGATGTCCGGCGCGGTTCGCATGATCCTTGTGTCTCTTCCGGTCGTATACGTGCTGAGTCACAAACGTCTGTGACGGTGGGCGGGACAGCCCGGCTCCCGCCGCGCCGCCTGCGAGGTCACATGGGACTCACGATTCTGTACGTTGGCAGCTTGGAAGAACGCGGCACATGCTTTCACCGCATGCAGGCCGCGCGCAGTCTGGGCCACCAGGTCTTTCCTCTTGACGTGGATGGCCAGTCCCCGTTGTTTCCCCGCTGGCTCGCGGCGGGGATTGCCAAGGCGGACCACCGGGTGGCAAACTGGCGGCTTGACTTGACCCGGCTGAACCGGCGGCTCCGGCACATGGTGTCCCGGCCGGCGCACGTCGACGTGGTGTGGTTTGACAAGCCTCTGACCATACGGCCCGCCACCCTGCGCCGGATCCGCGCACGGATGCCGAGCGCGGTTCTTGCCACGTATAGCCCCGACGATCAAATGAATCCCGCCAATCACAGTCGGTTGTACCTCCACTGTCTCCCGCACTATGACATCGTGTTTACCACGAAGTCATTCAACGTGCCGGAGTTGACGGCCATGGGGGCCCGTGACGTAAGACTGATCGGCGTCGGTTTCGACCCCGCAACGCATCGGCCGGTCGAACTCACCGCGGAAGAGCGGGGGGAATACGGCTGCCAGGTCAGTTTCATTGGCACGTACGAGGGTCAGCGGGCCCACTGGCTGAGCCGGCTTGCCGCCGACCCGCTCGAGTTGAAGGTTTGGGGGAACGGGTGGCAAGAGAGAAAGTTGAGCGGCCCGCTTGCCAAGGCGGTTCAGGGCAGGGCGGTGAACGGCGGCGATTACCCACGAGCGGTGTGTGCCTCTCAGATCAACCTCGCGTTCTTGCGCAAGGCGATGCGGGACCAGGTGACCACGAGGTCGGTGGAAATCCCCGCATGTGGGGGCTTCATGCTGGCTGAGCGCACGCGCGAACACATGGACTACTTCGACGAGGACAAGGAGGCGGCCTTCTTCAGCACCTTTGAAGAAATGCGTGAAAAGATCCACTACTACTTGCAGCACCCGAAGGCACGCCAGGCAATTGCGCGGGCCGGTCGGCACGGGTGTCTCGAAAGCGGGTACAGCAACCAAGACCGCATGCGACAGATGCTGGCAGAAGTGGAGAGGGTTCGACAGAAGATCCGCCGTCAACCCGGTGAGCCTGCGGAGGGCGTCGGAGCCGGTCGGCGAAGCGCGGGCAGTTAGCGACGTCATCGTCCGTGTCGAGGACAGCAGCGTGAGCGAGGCGCAACAAGACTACCGTGTGCGATTGCTCCGGCGGCGCGGCGCGCGGGGAACCGAACCGAGCCGGACATGGGACGCGGAGAAGTGGCGGTCCTATTTCCGGAAGAACAAGCGCCGTTGGAGCCGTTTCTTGCCGAAGGACCCGGCGGCGCGCATACTCGAAATCGGCTGCGGCGATGGATCGTTCGTCAGGTTCCTCCGCGAGATGGGATATTCTCGCGCCGAGGGGTTAGACGTGAGCGAGGAGCGCCTCGCCCGAGCGCAAGGGCTGGGGGCCAAAGACGTTTTCCAGGCCGACCTGCGGACGTACTTCTCTGACCGCGGCATAGCGAACGATCTGGATGTCGTGTTCGCCCTGAACGTGATTGAGCACCTGCGGAAGGATGAGGTACTCACCCTCCTGACGGACGTGTTCTCGGCCCTCAGGCCCGGGGGTGAGTTCTGGATTCGCACCCCCAACGGCGCGGGGCTGTTCGCGGGCTACACACGTTACGTCGAGTTCACGCACGAGAACGCGTTCACTACGGCAAGCCTGAGGGAGATACTGGAGTTCGCCGGCTTCAGGGAGATGCGGTTCCGCCCTTGGGGTCCCGTTCCTCACGGGGTGGTGAGTCTCGCGCGCTATCTCGGTTGGAGGACCGTGGAACTTGCCCTGAGCACGGTGTCTCTGCTGGAGACGGCTTCGGCCAAAGGCGGGATCTTTACGGCTGACCTTCTTGCCTGTGCGAGGAAACCGCCGGATGGGATCTGACATCAGACTTGCCTTCCTGACCTCCCACCCGACTCAATACGCCTCGTCCGTATTTCGTGAACTGGCGAAACAGCCAGGGATTGATCTGACGGTCATCTACTGCTCCACCCACGGGCTGGAATCGAGAACCGACCGGGGGTTTGGAGTGTCGTTCCGCTGGGACGTCCCGCTGCTGGACGGATACGCCTGCAAATTCGTGCCGAGTTTGCCCCGCGGGAGTTCGCCACAGCCGCCGTTCCGCCCGTTCAACCCCGGGGTCGTCGCACGGTTGCTGCCGCAACGGTACGACGCGCTGGTCGTGCACGGCTACGCCTACTTGACCTATTGGCTGGCTTTTCTCGCAGCCAAGCTGCGCCGCACCACCGTTCTGATCAGGGGCGAATCCACCTTGCTGAGGAAACGTACACTCGCGCAGAGGACCATCAAGGGCACGTTGCTCCGCGCGCTGTTCAAGCTCGCCGACGGGTACATCGCGATCGGGACGGAAAGCGCCCGGCATGCCGAATTCTACGGGATGGATCCGCGCCGCGTCTACTTCGCGCCCTACTGCGTCGACAACGAGTTTTTCGCCGAGCGGGCCGCCGCGGCGCGCGCGCGTCGCCGCGAGATACTGACGACACTTGGCTTGGCGCCGCACCAGCTTGTTTTCTCCTTTGTGGGCAAGCTGTCCCCCCGCAAAGCGCCGATGCACCTGCTGGAGGCCTTTCGGCGGGCACGGCTGGACGGCACAGCGGCGCTGCTGTTCGTTGGGGACGGAGCACAGCGGGGCGAACTCGAAGCCTCGGCAGAGGAGCATCGGGTCGATAACGTTCGGTTCGCCGGGTTCGTGAACCAGACGAAACTGCCCGATTACTATGGGATTACAGATGTCCTTGTGCTGCCGTCCGCTGCCGAGCCGTGGGGGCTCGTTGTGAACGAAGCCATGGCATCCGGGTGCGCGGTGGTGACATCCGACATCTGCGGCTGTGCCACAGACTTGGTGCGCCGTGGAAAGAACGGTGACGTGTTCCCCGTCGGCGACGTGGATTCACTGGCTTCCGTTCTTCGGGGCCTGGCGGCCGACAGGGAGCGCGTGAGGGACATGGGGCGGACATCCCAGGAGATCATCAAGGACTGGAGCCCGGGGATCTGTGCTCGGGGAATCGCTGAGGCTGTGGACGAGGCGCGGCGGCAGGGGAGGCGCACATAAGATGCAGGCAACGATGGCCAAAGCGGTCCGGCGGATGACCAATTTGCTGCTCGGACTGGAGCAGGCCACCCTGTTCGCCCAACTGAGGTCCGGCTGGCCGGCAGACCCTCGCCGCATTCTGGTTCACCGTGCCGGCAACATCGGCGACACCGTTGTGGCCGTGCCCGCTTTGCTGGCCATCAGGCAATCCTATCCCTCTGCTGAGATCACGTTGTTGACTTCGCCCGGGGCAGACGATTCGCCTTCCGCAGTGGACGTGCTTGAGGGGACCGGCATCATTGACCGGTACGTCACCTATTACCCACTTCGGTTACGAAGCCGACGACAGAGGCTGTCCTTCGCGACGCAATTGAAAGCGCACAGCTTCGACCTGTTCGTCAGTCTGTCACCGGCTGGCGGAGGGAAACGGATCCGCACCCTGTTCCGGGACATGGTGTTCGCGAAGGTCGCCGGCTGCCGGAAGGTGGGCGGATTCCGTCTCGCGTCGCTGCCGCAGCACTGGGTGCCGTCGTATCACGGTGACGGACGGCTCGTGCTGGCCGAGTCTGAGCGCCTGCTGGCGCTGGTGCCAGGGGGGACGGCGCTGTGGCGTCACCTTGATGTCCAGTGGCCCGGCCTGTCCGAAGTGAAGAAGGACGTCGCCCATCTGCTCGGCGCGTATGGCCTGGATGGCGAAGCGGGAGCCGTGGTCGTTCATCCGGGCGCCAAGCTGCCTCTGAAACAGTGGATGCCGGAGAGATTTGCGGCTCTGGCCAAGCACATCGCAGGCACATACGGTGTGAAGATTGTGCTGACGGGGGGAAGATCTGACGCGGAAACGTGCAGCCGGATTGCTGCGTCCGTTCCCCTGCAGCGGAGCGTGAACCTGGCCGGGAAGACAACGCTGCGAGAGTTCTTGGGCGTTCTGGCTCATGCCAGGGCGGTGGTCTCGAACGACACGGGTGCGATTCATCTGGCCGCTGCGGCCGGCACTCCGAGCGTGGCTATCGTCAGCGGCCGTGACAACCCGGTGAAATGGATGCCCATCAGCAGCAAGCACTTGCGCGTTCGGGCAGAAACGGATTGCAGTCCCTGTTTTAGGGCGGAATGCCCCCACCGGACGTGTCTCACCCAGATCACGGTACCGGACGCGACGGAAGCGTTCGACCAGTGCTGGCAGCGGTTTGTCCTGCCCGAGACGAGGGAACGTAACGCGTGATACGCGCACTGCACGTCATTGCAGCCTTGCGCAACTCATCGGGGCCGACTCAGGGGGTTGTGAATCTGACGGGGGCCCTCGCGGAATTGGGGTGTTCCGTTGACCTCTACCATCTTACCTACAACGGAATGGACCCGGTGCGGCCGGCCTCGTCGCTTGTCCGCTCGCACGGCTTTCCCCGCACCTTTTCCCGCGCGTGGGGATACTCAAGGAGTTTCGGCAGGTCCCTTCGGCGCACCATCGGCGACTTTGATGTCGTGCACATCCACGGGATGTGGCAATATCCCACTTGGGCGGCCTGCCGCGAATGCCGCAGACAGCAGGTCCCGTATGTCATTGCGCCCCACGGAGCGCTCGAGCCCTGGTGCCTGCGACAGAACGCCTGGGCGAAGAGAGTGTATCATCGCCTTGTCGAGCGCGCCGGCCTCACGGCGGCCGCCGCCGTACACGCGGTGTCCGAACAGGAACGGCAGAACCTCGGGCGGCTCGGCGTGGCCGCCCGTGTCACGGTCATATCCAACGGGATCGGAAAGGAGTTCTTTTCCGCCGCCGTCCCGCGCTCCGCCTTTCGCCGACGCTACGGTCTGGGCGAGCGAACGCCACTGGTCCTCTTCCTGAGCCGGCTTCATCCGAAGAAGGGCCTGGACGTCTTGACCGCGAGTTTTGCCCAAGTGCTTCGCCGTGTCCCCGAGGCCAAACTTGTCATTGCAGGGTGGTCCGTGCAAGGTTATGCGAAAGAGGTGGCCGGGATGGTGGAGCGTCATGGGATCGCGCAACACACGATTCTCACCGGCGATCTGCGGGGGCACGCGAGACTGGCCGCCTACCATGCCGCGGACGTCTTCGTGCTGCCGTCCCGGTCGGAGAACTTTGGCATCGTCGTGGCCGAGGCGATGGGGTGCGGTGTCCCCGTCGTTGTCAGCAAAGAGACGCCGTGGGGACACATTGAGGAGCACAACGCCGGCCGGTGGGTTGATCTGGACCCGACCCAGTTCGCGCGGCATATCACGGAAATCCTCGAGAACCCGGAGCTCGGGCGACAGATGGGCGAGAACGGTCGAGAACTGGTGCGACAGAGCTACACCTGGGATCAAATCGCCGAGAAGGTGCTCACACTCTATGAGAGTATTGCGGCCGCATAGCGGTCTTCAGGCTGAAGCCGGGGCTGCCGTGCGCTCGACACATCCAGAGACTTTTCGGCGGAGTTAGAATGCCGAACCACAAGAGCTTCTACGAGGAGTATTGGCGGGAACGGATGGCGCTCGACCGCAGCCACGACACCGGGAGATCTCGCAGGATCGATCTGGCCTGCTCGCGTGTAGCCGCGGGTGACCAGGTGCTCGACTTCGGGTGCGGGATTGGGGACTTCACTGTCCCCCTGCTGGAAGCCGGCGCTCTCGTCTCCGCGGTTGACGTTTCCGAGCGCGCCGTTGAGAGGGCCCGAAAGAGAGCCCCTGCGGCAGACTTCGGCGTAGTGGTTCCCGGGCACGATTTGCCGTATGGGGATGAGCAATTTGACTGGGTTGTGGCCATGGAAGTCATCGAGCACGTCTTTGACACCCACGGGCTGTTTCAGGAGTTTCGACGCGTGTTGAAGCCCCAGGGCAGACTCCTCTTGAGCTGCCCCTATCATGGGCTTGTGAAAAACCTCCTTGTCAGCCTGCTGTGGTTTGAGGAGCATTTCCGGCCCGACCACCCGCATATCCGGTTTTATACCGTGCGCTCCCTCCGATGGCTGCTGCACCAGCACGGGTTCGCTGTTGGAGAGCTCCGACGGCTGGGGCGGATGTGGCCGATCTACCGAACGGTGTTCGTGGAGGCCCGCAAGGTCGACGTTGGTGAAGGCCTCAGAACGGACCTGACTACCGGGCTTGTCAAGAGGGTCCTTTCGCGCCTGTTTGGCATCATGAATGGAACCGGGGCCGGACCGTCCTCGTCCACGCCCCGCCCAGCGCCTTGAGGATGAAAGTGAACATCATATTGGGACACGCTTTTCCCGTTCCTCCGTCGCACGCGACCGGCGTTGCGCCCGTCGAGACGCAGGCCTGGCATATTGGGAATCAACTGGCGCAGATGGACCATGACGTGGCGATCTACTCCCGTGACGCGCCCGGCCTTCCGGCGGACGAAGTGCTGCCTAACGGGCTGCGCGTCGTGCGGCTCAGAGGATACGACTGGACCCGGCGCCGGCGTCGAGACCTGGCGAACGCGTTCCGCTACGGGCTTCGACTGGCCACATCTGTTCGCGATGCCGATGTTCACATGTGCAAGACGTTCTTCTTCCCGTTCCTGGCAAAGATGACGCGCCGCCCGCGCGGGCTCATCTGCGTCGGACTCCACAGGGAGCCCAAGCGGCATCTCAACGTGTACTCCCTCCTGCTGAGGTCCGGCAGCAGAAGCCGGCTTCGTTTCAGTGCGGTCAGCGAGTTTGTCAGGCGGGGGGCGGAACGGATGTGCCCGGCGATGAAGGGCCTCATTGAGGTCGTTCTGAACCCGGTGGACATTCGAGGTTTCGCGCCGGGCGAGCAGAAGTGGCCGGAGCCGACCGTGCTGTACGCTGGGCGAATTGTGGAAGAGAAAGGCCTCAGATGTCTCGCGGACGCTTTTACACAGGTAAAGGCGGGGTGCCCGGAGGCGCACTTGAGGATCGTGGGGCCGCTCTCGGCAGGCCAGAACAGCGACGAAGAGCTGGTGGGCGAGTTGATGCGGAAGTTTCGAGCCCACGCTTGGCGAGACGATGTCTCTTTTCCCGGGTTCAAGTCCGGGGCGGAATTGGTCGAGGAATACCAGAAGGCCTGGGTGGTGTGCTATCCCTCATTTGCCGGCGAGGCCTGCCCCAACGTGGTGACGGAAGCCATGGCGTGCGGGACCCCGGTTGTCACGACGTCCTTCGGCCCTTTTCCCGAACAGTTCGCGGACGGCGCCGAAGGATTCCAGGTGCCGCCGCACGAACCCGGGAGGCTGGCTGACCGCTTGCTGGCCCTGCTCCAGGACAGCGGACTGCGGGAGAGATGCGGCCACGCAGCGCGAAACCGCGCCTGCCAGTTCGGACTGGAGCGCATCGTGGGGGATTACCTGCACGCCTTTCGGAAGTTCTTGCCGACGTGACGCGCGCACTGGAATCGTCCTCGGAGCTCGACGGCATGGCCGGCTGCCTGGCGACGGACATGCGCAGAATCAGCGCACCCGATCAGGTATTCGTCACCCGGATAGCGAGGGAATCGGCAGATACGGATTTCCACAGGCTCCTGGAGACCGTCGCCCCTGAGCGTGCCGCCGCGTGCAGGCACATGGTGATAAAGATCAACCTGTGCGACTATCGGCTGGCCGAGACGGGAGCGACGACAGATCCGGCGCTGCTCGCGGCCCTCGTCCGGCAACTCCGCAAGCTCAATCCCGCCGTCCGTATCACCGTGCTGGAGAACGACGCCAGTTCGGTGGAAGCGGACAGCCTGTTCAGCCTGCTCGGCTTCCGGGAGGTGGCCCGCGCCCTGGATATCGAACTCCACAACGCATCACGCCACCCGTGGGTCAAGCGAGACCTGCCCGGGGGAATCGTGTTCCGCCAACTGGAGATCCCCGCCGTCGTGGAAGAGGCGGATTTCTTCATCAACTTCGCCAAGCTCAAGACGAACGCCATCAGCAAGACGACAGGCTGCCTGAAGAACCTGTTCGCGCTCCTTCGGCCCAAGCGAAAATCTGTCTACCATGGCATCCTGGCCGAATGCATCGCGGACATCAACATGGCCGTTCGTTCGGACCTGTGCATCGTTGACGGGCTGATTGGGATGGGCGGGCTGGGCGGCCCTGCGTTCGGGGTGCCTCACAAGCGGGGCCTCTTGCTCGGCGGCCTCAATCCGGTCTCCGCCGATGCCTGCTGCGCGCGGATCATGGGCTTTCGCCCGCGGTCTGTGGAACACCTCCGGGTATCGGCGCGCCGCCGGCTGGGCACGCTTCGCTATAGACTGGCGACAGACATCCCGGGCTTTCGCTACAAGGATCACAAGTTCGAGTTCAGCCGGTGGCAGTATCTCCTGCGATGCCTGTTGCGGGGCTCGGCGGGGGTAGAATAGCGGTGCGGGAGAGCGATGTGAAGAAACACCGTATCCTGATCGTCGGCTGCGGCGCGGTTGCACGTCACGGTCACGCGCCCGCACTGTCCCGGAACCCCGGCGTCGAAATCGTGGGGCTCTGCGACCCCTCGGCGGAGGCGAGGGCCTTGATCGCCGACAGGCATCATCTGAACGCGCCCACCTTCGCGTCTCTGGAAGAAGGACTGACCGCGGTACGGCCCGATTCTGTCGACATTTGCACGCCTGGCCCGACACACGATGCGCTTGTTCGCCAGGCAATCCTGGCCGGCGCCAATGTCCTGGTCGAAAAGCCCCCGGCTTCCAGTGTCGTGGTCGCCAGAGAGCTGGCCGCACTCGCCGACGCGCACGGCGTCAAACTGGGAACGGTCCTGAACTATCGGTATCGGGACGTTCTGATGCGCCTGCGGGCGGCCGTCGACAGCGGCCGGCTGGGACAGATAAAGAAGGTGCATATCGTTCATCACGGCTGCCTGGTGTACAGCGACGCTCCCTGGCTCTGGAACGAAGCGGAGAGCAAGTACCTGTTTCGAGAGTTCGGGATCCATTACCTGGACACGCTCGTGGACCTGTGCGGCCCTCACCAGAGGATCCTCTGGGTGCATCCGGTTCGGCAAGACAGCATCAATGTCACCACCGACGTCGAGGTGGGGATCGAGTTTGGCGAGGGCGCCATTGGTCTCTTGGACATGGTGGCGGATTCAACTCGCGGGTCGTCGTACTTCACCCACATTCACGTATACGGAACGGCGGCGGACGCCTTTGTCCGGTTCTTCCCCCCATGCATCAGATTTGCCGCCGGCCTCCACAACCCGATCGACATCCTGGCCTCGGAAGTCAAATCGTTCGCCCGTCTTGCCGCGCTGCTCGTGACCCGCAAGTACAAGGCGTACAGGAATCTGCCGCACAAACGGACGCTCGACATGTTCTGCGACTGGGTGGTCGCCGGCACACCCTACCCTTTCGAGCTGAAGCTGGTCATACCCACGTTGGACCTGCTCGAAGCCGTCGAAGCGCGTATTCCCGCGTATTGCCGCGAACCCGTGATGGTGTGAAGGAATGGCCGTTCCCCTGACCGTTATCGTGCCCACGTTCAACGAAGAGCGGAACGTGACCCGCGCCCTTGAGTCCGTGGCCGGGTGGGCCGCGCGAGTGTGCGTGGTGGATTCGTTCAGCACGGACCGAACGTTGGAACTGTGCGAGTCCTTCGGTGACGTGTGCATCGTGCGGCACGAATTTGAAGACTACGGCAAACAGTGGAACTGGGCGCTGGACAACCTGCCCATAGAGACTGAATGGGTGATGAAGCTGGACGCGGACGAGGCGGTCACGCCCGAATTGCGAGCAGAGATCGAGGTGGCGCTGCGCACGGCCGCGCCGGACGTGGCGGCCTTCGCGGTATGGCGAAAAGTCATCGTCATGGGGAAGTGGCTCCGGCATACTGTGGGGAAATGCTACGACGTGCGAATGTGGCGTCACCGCCGGGCGCGGTTCGAGGAGCGCTCGGTGAACGAACACCTCGTCGTGGACGGAAGGATTCGCCGGCTCCAGGCTCCGTTGCTGCACGAAGATCGCAAAGGCATCAGCGCTTGGGTCTGGCGGCACAACCGCTATTCCACGCTGGAGGCCCGCGAGTATTTCCGCTCCGCGAACAGCAAAGGCCCCGGCCCCTCGGGGAAGGGCATCACGTTCCGGCGATTCATGAAGCAGTGCGTGTGGCCCTGGGTGCCGTTCAAGCCGCTCGCGCATTTCCTCCATCTCTACGTCCTCAGGCTGGGTTTCTTGGACGGCCGAGAGGGCCTCGCCTACGCCCAACTCAGGTACTTCTACTACTACCTGATCGACCTGAAGAAGAGAGAGCACCGACGCGCTGAACGAACGCCCGCCCAGGAAACGGCGCGCCGCCACCGGCCTGATCACCTTTCTCGCAACACGGCAGCCTCGCAGGAGCCCGTCACATGGAACAACTTGTCCAAGAGCTGAAGCACGGCGAGACGCGGGCCGTTGAGGTGCCCCGCCCCGTGGTGCGACCCCATCATCTGCTCATCCGCACGCGCGCCAGTCTGCTCTCCGCGGGCACGGAACGAATGCTGACGGAGTTCGGCAGGGCAAGCCTGATCCAAAAGGCCCGCCAGCAGCCGGACAAAGTGCGCCAAGTGCTTGAGAAGGTGCGAACCGACGGCCTGGTGGAAACGGTCCGTGCAGTGAAGAACAAACTCGAGACGCCGATACCGCTGGGCTACTGCAACGCGGGTGTGGTCCTGGAAGTTGGCGAAGGGGTCCGCGGCTTTCGGATCGGTGATCCCGTCGTTTCCAACGGGCCTCACGCGGAAGTGGTGTGCGTCGCGGCCAGCTTGTGCGCGAGGATTCCAAATCCGGTCTTCGAGCTGGCCCCGAACGAACAGGAGGCGTTCGAGCGGGCCGCGTTCACGGTCATTGGGGCCGTCGCCCTGCAAGGCGTTCGCCTGGCTCAGCCCGCCCTGGGCGAGACGTTCGCGGTAATCGGCCTCGGCTTGGTGGGACAGTTGGCGGTCCAGATTCTTCGCGCCAATGGCTGCCGTGTGCTGGGGATGGATCTCCGCTCTGAGCGGGTGGCTCTCGCCGAGCGGGCCGGTGCAACGGGTGTCGAGCTGTCAAGCAGCCAGGACCCGTTGGCAGCGGCCAATGAGTTGACCCGCGGGCGAGGGATGGACGGTGTGCTAATCACGGCCGCGACCCCGAGCAGCGAGCCCGTCCACCAAGCCGCGCAGATGTGTCGCCAGAGAGGGCGTGTGGTCTTGGTTGGCGTAACGGGCCTCCAGCTCTCGCGCAGCGACTTCTACCGGAAGGAGCTTTCGTTCCAGGTCTCGTGCTCATACGGCCCCGGCAGGTACGATCCCGGCTACGAACGGAAGGGCCGCGACTACCCCTACGGCCTCGTCCGCTGGACGGCGCAGCGGAACTTCGAAGCCGTGCTGGAGCTTATGGCCGAGGGAAAGCTCGACGTCGAAGCATTGATCACCAGGCGGGTGCCTTTGGCGCGAGGCCCCGTGGTGTACGAGGGTTTGGCGAAGGGCGACGGCGGCATGGGCGTCGTGTTCACGTATCCCGCCGCCGAGGCCGCGGCCCGCTCCGTCCGACTGCGAGCGTCGCCGCGTCAGGTACGCCCGGCCGCACCCGTGGTCGGCGTGATCGGCGCCGGCGCCTTTGCCACCCGGACGGTGCTCCCGCTGCTGCGGCGGCTCGGGCCCCGCCGAAAACTCATCGCGACGCCCGGCGGCACGCGCGCCGCATTGGCCGGCCGGACGTTCGGGTTCGAGGAGGCCGCCGCCGAGGTCGACCGCGTCTTTGAGGATGACGAGATAGACACGGTGTTCATCTTGACCCCGCACGACAGCCACGCCGACCTGGCCTGTCGCGGGCTCGAAGCGGGCAAGAACGTGTTCGTGGAGAAGCCGCTCGCCGTCACGCCGGAGCAACTCGAGCGAATTGAGTTCACGTACGAGTCGGCCGCGACGCAGGACGGGGGCCCACCGATCCTGCATGTCGGGTTCAACCGTCGGTTCTCGCCCTATGTGAGGAAGATGAGAGAGCTCCTGAGGTCGGGCTCCGGCCCCATGGCGCTGGTGATGACCGTTAACGCCGGAACGGTGGACGAAGGGCACTGGGTGGACGACCCTGAAATCAGCGGCGGACGCATCATCGGCGAGGCGTGCCACTTCGTGGATCTGCTCCGGTTTCTCGTGGCTGCGCCCATCGTCGATGTGAAGTCGGCCCTGCTGAGAGCCGGAGCCGAAGACCGGCGGCCCTCAGACACCGGAACCATCGCCCTGTCTTTCGCAGACGGCTCCACGGGCGCGGTCCACTACTTGGCCAATGGCCATCGTAGATTCCCGAAGGAGAGACTGGAGGTGTTCGCCGGCGGCAGGGTTTTGGCGCTGGACAACTTCCGCAGGTTGAGGGGCTATGGGTGGCCGCGCTTCCGCGGCATGAGGTCCAGGTGGAAGCAGAACAAGGGGCACGCCCTGGAGGTCGAGCAATTCCTCCGCCGGGTTGAGGACGGCGGGCCCGCCCCCATTCCCTTCGACGAGTTGGTGGAGGTGACCACGGTCTGCTTTCGCGCCGCGGGGTACTAGAGTGACCTCTTCCACGCGGGCGCAGGAGGCGTGTCCCATCAGCCGGACGTTCCCCATCTGCCCAATATGCTCGTCAGGGGTCAAGAAATGGAGGGACTGCCCGACTCGGTACGGCGAGTTCCACATTACCCGATGCACGGAGTGCGGCTTCGCCTTCGTGAATCCGAGGCCCTCCTACGAATGGCTTGTGCGGTACTACTCGGAGCGCGGACACGGCCACAACGGCGCTCGCGCTTCTGTTCCCTCTGCCGCCGAGGCACACCAGCGCGTTCTGGAGCGCGAGCAGCGGTCGCCGAATTCAACCGTTGACGCGGCGAGGATGATCGCGACCATTCGCACGCTCAGCGGGAACGGACACCACGGCGCGGGGCCGCGTCTGCTGGACGTGGGCTGCGGCTACGGCTTCTTCAGCAGGGAAGCTCTGCGGAGCGGCTTCGACGTCACCTCGTTGGAGGTCGCCTCGCTGGAAAGGCAGGTGGCCGCCCGGATTATTGGGAAGGAACCCATCGCTTCATCCTTCGAAGACTACCGCACTATTGCGGGCAGCTTCGACGTGGTCCTCATGTCCCACGTCCTCGAGCATGCGTGGGACGTCAATCAATGGATCGAAGAGGCGCGGCACAGCTTGACCGACGGCGGGATTCTCGCCATCGCCGTGCCGAACTTCGGGAGTGTGTTCAGGATTGTGCTGGGCCAGCGTGACCCGTATGTGGCGCCGCCTTCTCATTTGAACTTCTTCACCCTCGGGTCTCTCCGGGCCCTTCTGGAGAAGCACGGGTTCCGCGTCAGGCAGGCGCAATGGGTCACGCGAATCCCCCCGAGCGCGGTGACCAAACGCCTGCCTTCGGTGAGGCGAGCGCAGTTCTTGCTCGGGCTAATTCTGCGCTGTGGGGGCTGGGTCGCAGACCGCGCGCGCCTGGGAATGATGGTCAGCGTCTACGGCGAACGGACCTGAGTCGGGTGAGGCGGAGTCCGATAGGCGGCCGATGAGAGTCGTTTTTCTCAGCCACTACTTCCCCCCCGAGGTCAATGCCCCGGCTGTTCGAACATACGAACATTGCCGAGAGTGGGCCCGGGCCGGGCACGACATCCACGTGGTGACCTGTGTGCCGAGCCACCCGCAGGGCCAGGTGTACCCCGGCTACCGCCGGCAACTCGGCGTGCAGCACGAACAGATGGACGGCATTCATGTCCACCGGGTGTGGACCTTCATCACACCGAACAAGGGGCGGCTCAGGCGGACCCTGGGCTACGTGAGTTACATGCTGTCGGCCGTGTGGGCCGCGCTGAGACTGCCCCGGCCGGACGTCCTGGTCGCCACCTCACCCCAGTTCTTCTGCGCCGGCGCGGGCTTCTTCGCCTCCAGACTGCTGCGGCGGCCTTGGGTGTTTGAGTTGCGCGATATCTGGCCCGCATCCATCGCTGCCGTCGGGGCGGCTCGGAACAAGACCCTAATGGCGCTGCTCGAAAAGATGGAGCTGGCCCTCTACCGGGATGCAGATGCGGTGGTCGCCCTCACGGAAGCGTTCCGGCGCAACCTGATCGACCGAGGGATACCCAGCGCCAAGATCCACGTCATCACGAACGGGATTGCCCCGGACTTCCGGCGCGCCGTAGGCAGGGCCGCGGCGCGGAAGCAACTGGGACTCGACGGCAAGTTCATCGTCTCATACGTCGGGACCCACGGGATGGCGCACCACCTGGAGACGCTGCTCGCGACTGCCGACCTGCTGAGAGGGGAGCCGGACATACAGTTCCTCACTGTTGGCGACGGCGCGGCCCGGGAAAAGCTGCTGCGCCTCAAGCGAGAGACGGGTCTGGACAACGTACGTATGATTCCTCAGGTGTCCAGACCACAGGCCAAACGGTATCTCGAGGCCAGCGACGTGTCCGCCGTCCTTCTCCGCAAGGCCGAGGTCTTCAAGACGGTGATCCCGTCGAAGCTGCTGGAGGCAATGGCCGTGGGGAATCCGCTGGTTCTCGGAGTGGAAGGCGAGGCCAGACGCATCGTGGAAGAGGCCGGAGCAGGGATTTGCGTGGAGCCTGAGAGCGCGCGGCAGTTCGCCGACGCGGTGCTGCGCCTGAGGAGCGATCCGGAGCTCCGCGCTCTCCTGGGCCGCAACGGCGCCGTTGCCGTCAGGCGGAACTTCCGCCGCACCGCGCTGGCGCGGAAGATGTGGGAAGTCATCCAAACCATTTCGCCGGGGGCTTGGTGACCCGATGAAGGTCCTGCACGTCGTCGGGGCACGTCCGAATTTCATGAAAGCGGCGCCCGTCCTGGCCGCCTTGGAGAGGCGGAAGGTTGAGCAGGTGCTCGTCCACTCAGGGCAGCACTATGACGATGACATGAGCAAGGTGTTCTTTGAAGAGCTCGATCTTCCCAAGCCCGACGCCAATCTCGGGGTAGGCCCGGGCACCCATGCGTTCCAGACAGCCGAAGTGATGAAGCGGCTCGAGCCGGTTCTGGAGGCGGAACGGCCCCGCCTCGTGCTCGTCTACGGCGACGTGAATTCCACCGTTGCCGCGGCGCTGGTCGCCTGCAAGCTTCAGATACCAGTGGGGCACGTCGAAGCGGGATTGCGGAGCTTCGACCGCACGATGCCGGAGGAGATCAACCGCGTACTCACCGATCGAATCTCGGAGCTGCTCTTCGTCCACTGTGCGGGGGCAAGGAGTAATCTGGTAAAGGAAGGCGTAGAAGAGAACAAGCTCCATCTGGTCGGGAACGTGATGATCGACACGCTGGTCCGCATACTTCCGATGGCGCGGGGTCGTCCGGTCCTCGAGGAGCTCGGCCTGACGCAGACCGCCTACGGCCTCGTCACGCTGCATCGGCCGTCCAACGTGGACGACGCTCGCCGGTTGCGGCGTGTTGCTCGCGTCCTGAAACGGATCGCTGACGAGCTGCCATTGGTCTTCCCCGTTCACCCAAGGACAAGGGCGCGGCTGAGAGAGGCCGGCATCGAGATGGACGATCGACGGCTCCGCCTGCTCGGACCGACCGGGTACTATGACTTCCTCTGTCTCGAGGCGAACGCCCGCGCAGTGATCACGGACTCCGGGGGAGTGCAGGAGGAAACCACCTACCTGGGGGTCCCGTGCTTCACTTTGCGCAGGAACACGGAGCGGCCGATCACGATGACCCACGGCACCAATCGGCTTGTCGGAGATAGCATCGAGGATCTGCCGGGGGAGGTACTGGATGCATCCCGCAACGGAGGAGAGGAGCATCGTATCCCCCCCTATTGGGACGGCAAGGCGGCGGACAGAATCGCGGATGTGGTGGTCCAGCAATATGGCTGAGCACGCATGGCGGGGCGAGGTCGGCAGGCTCATCCGGACCCTCTGGCACCTGAGGTCGGGCCAGGTCGTCTGGCGGCTGAGGGGGGCCGTTCGCCGGCGCGTCTGGCATCGCTATCCACACGCCCTGTGCCAGAGCCTCGGCCGTCGCGCACGGAGCTTGCTGCCCGTGCTGTGGGACTCGCCGGCGCTGGGGCAGTTCGCGACGTTCCGGCGCGAGCGGGCCGGGCTGAGGCTGTCGCAGGCCGAGGGCGTTCTCGACAATCGCTTCGTTCTCGTGAATCGCACGTTCGAGTTCGCCGAGCGGTTGAACTGGCACCGCGAGGACATAAGGCGTGAAACGCCGCTTGCCGGCTTCGAGCTGCACTATCAGAGCCACCTCGAGGACCTCGCCCTCGCATGGGAACGCACGAGGGACAGAAGGTACGTGGCCAAGTGGCAGGAGTTGATTCGCTCGTGGATCCGGGGCAACCCTCCCCAAGGACCCGATTTCGCCAGATTCTCGTGGAGCCCCTACGTGATCGCCGAGCGGGTCAGGAACTGGCTCTCCTCCGGATTCTGGATGCGGGCCGCGTTGACGGCCGAATTGCGGAAGACCATCGACGAGAGTCTGGCTCAGCAGATTGCCTTCCTGGCCAATAACCTCGAATCCCACCTGCAGGCGAACCATCTTCTCCAGAACCTTTGTGCGCTGGCCGTCGGGACCTGCTTTCTCGGTGGAGATGGAACTGAAGCCATGAGGCGGCGTGTGCTCTCGCGTCTGGCCCGCGTCGCCGAAGCGCAAGTCCTGGCGGACGGGATGCACGAGGAACGGAGTTTCTCCTATCACATCAAGGCGCTCGCGGATCTCCTGGAGGTGCTGATCTGCACGCCGGGAGAAGAGGGTACGGGGGGCCTCCGAGACTGCGCGGGCCGCATGGCGGCAGTGGTCGCGTCAACTCTGAGCGAAGTCGGCGATCTCCCGTTGATGAATGACTCTCAAGAAATCCCCCAGGAAGCTGCCGAGTGGGTGACGGCCAGAGCTTCCGAATACGCATCGTTGCCCCGTCCCAGCGCTGCCGCGCGCTGCAGCGGGAGCGGATACCTCGCCGGAAGAACCGGGCCGTGGTCCGCGGTGTTCGACGTCGGCCCGCCCGGGCCGGGCCATCAACTGGGCCATGCCCACGCCGACCATCTGAGTTTTGAGCTCTGGTATCGCGGCAGCAAGCTGATATGCGACTCCGGCAACGCCACGTACACGCGCGGGGTTGCGCGTCAATGGTATCGGAGCACGGCCGCCCATAACACCGTGCGCCTCGACGGAGAGGACTCTCTCGAAACCTGGGGAGCGTTCCGCGTCGGCAGGCGGCCGAAACGCCAAACCGGGCGCATCCTGTCGAGCGGCGACTCCACCGTACGTTGGGCCGGTGCGCACGACGCGTACCGTCACCTGCACGGGAGCCCCGTACACGAGCGCTTCTTCTGCATGAACGCCGGCGGTGTTTGCGTGTTGGACAGCATCAGCGGCAAGGCCGATCATTCGGTGGAGAGCTTTCTGCATTTCCATCCGGCGATTGTGCTCGAGGCTATCCGCGGCGAAGGACTGGCGGAGGCCGGCATCGCGGCGCTCAGGAACGCATTTCCACAGCATGGCCCCCAGGGCCGCTTCGAGCGCGCTGGATGGCGATGGCGGTTCGACGCGCCGGGAACAGCGGGCGGCGGCCTCGTGGTGGCTCTCTGGCCGGCCGGAATTGAAGCGACTGTCGAAGAGGGGTCCGGGGGCTACGCACCGGCCTTTTCGACCGAGGAGCAAGCCGCGTTCCTCAGGCTCTCGGCAAGGTGCGCTCTACCCGTTCGCCTGGGCTGGCTCATGTCCGATGATGCGAGTTGCGGGTGCGGCCCCACTCAACCGCGCGCGGCACCGTAGTTCCCATCCTCCTCCGAAACGAGGCCCTTAAAGTCGCTACGATCCTCGCCGCATTCCTCGATGCTGCACGTCTTGCAGCGTCCGGTCATTCCGGGTCCCCCTTCCCTCAGCAGGTCAGATGAAGCGCCGCGACGACGTTCTTGTCCGACGCGACCTCATTGTACATCTGACACGCGGCGCCGGTCCGCGCCACGCGCAGTTCGACGCCGATGTCGGCCAGGCCACGGCGGACCTCGTCGGGTACCGTCATCATCCCGTAGGCGCCCGTGCCGATGATCAGCACTCCCGGCTTGGCGGCGACCACATCTCGCAGGTCGTCCATACACAGCCGAAGTCCTTTCTTCCGCCACCACCCATCGTCAACGCGATCCGGATAGACGATCACGTCAGACGTGTACGTCTTCCCGTCGATCTCGATGCGGCCGAAGGTGTAGTTCCCGATCATCATAGCGACACAAGCTGTACGGCGACACCCGACCACTGTGTCTCCTGAACGGCGTCTACGCCGCTTGGCGAGTCCACCGAAGGCGGCCGAGAACAGGCCCCCGCTTCAGCGGGGGTAAGCGAGCGGAGGCCCCACACAACAACCTACCCCCGTTCACGGGGGTTATCAATGCCCCTTTGGCCCAAAGCGTTCCAACAGCGCCCTGGCCCTTCCCTCCACGTGGTGCGCTTTCTGCCGCTGCACGTACTGGCGGAGAGCCGCAAGGTCCCGCTTCGCGAAGCTCAGGCAGCCGTACCCGTGCTGCCAGCCGAACTTCTTTCTCGGACGGACCTGCTGGTTGACGTAGTGGCTGGAGCTGCCCTTCACCTTCCCGACGAGGTGGGACACTGAGAGATGCGGCGGCATCGCTACCAGGAGGTGAACGTGGTCCGCCGTCCCGCCGATCTCGATTGCCTCAACGTCGAGCTCGGCGCACTTGGCCTTGATGTAGTCCCAGAGCTTGGGCTCGAAGGCCGGGGCGATGCGCGCCGAGGCGGGCGCGACGTGCCACGTCAGGTGCAGGTAGATTTCCGCGTAGTAGTCCTTCGCCATTCATGCCTCCGGCTCAAGGCATCTTCGATAACCCCCGTGAACGGGGGTGAACTACTCTGTGCGCCGCTTCCTCGTTACCCCGCCTGAAGGCGGGGCCTATTCTCGTCCGCCTACGGCGGACTCGTAAACCCCCGTGAACGGGCCTACCTGAACAACACACTGGACCGACCTTCAACACCCTGTCTCGGAACCATGGTCACCGCACTTCATCAGAAACTCGTCGAATCGTTTCAGCCTCTTGGCAACGCCAAGCGCTTGGAAGCGCTCGCCATACAGTAACCCGAAGATGCGGATACTGCAGGCTGCTGCCTGGGCAACCGTCTGCATCGCCAAGCGCCACGCGGCCGTGCCAGCAGCGAGCATCTGAGACGAGCCGCCACGGTTGTGCGTGTCGGTGGTTGTCAGCCAATCGCTGGCGTTCGGGGGCGCCCCGTACTGGATAGTCCGGTCATACAGATGTGAAGCGATTACGCCAAGCTTCTCGTGCTTGCTGACCAGACACTTCTTCATGTTGCCGGCCGTAAACAAGTCCCTGCACTTGCGGGCCGCTACCTTGCCGTCTACGCGTTTGGCCCAAGTCAGCGCCCTCTCGGGGTGATCACAGATGAAGAAGGCGTAAAGAGCGTGCTCAAGGCAACCGCGGCTCAACAGATATGATTCAGCAACCTGCCCACCTGCGACAATGCGTACACCGGCCAGAAAAGCTGAGTGCGACCGGGTGAGGAAGTATGGCAACAAGAGCTCGCCATCATTCCCGGAACTCACCGTCGCATCAGCCCCGGTCCGAAAAAGCTCGTCCAGTTCCTCCAGGCATCGGACGATTTTGCGATCTGCGTGCGTGAATGTGGTCTTGACGTTGGCCTGCGCCATCTCCAGGAACTTCCTGAGAGATATGTGTCTCTGATCCATCCTCGGATGTTCTTCCAGCGGCGTTCACGCCGCTTTCCGAGGCCCTTCAGGGCCGAGAATAGGCCCCCGCTTCAGCGGGGGTGACGCGGACGCCGCGCCCCGCATCATGCCCACCCCCGTTCACGGGGGTTATCAAGGCGATCCACCGTCCCCTCACTCACGGCCTCCAATACTGGCCGGAGCGTCGACGCCGCCGGCCCCGGGGCTTCTTCCGGCGGGGGGCGGGGCCTCCGTCCTTGATGCCCTTGATCGCCTCAACCGTGTCGCGCAACTCGGCGGCACGTTCGAAGTCGAGCTCGTTGGCCGCGGCCAGCATCTCCTCCTCCAACTCGCGCAACTGCTCGGCCGTGATGTACTCCGCCTCGGACTCCCGCACGACCTCCCGCGCCATCTTGCTCGCGGCGACCTCGCGCCCGATGCCCTCGCGGATCTCCTTCTTGATCGTCTCCGGCGTGACGTCGTGCTCTTCGTTGTAGGCGAGCTGGATCTTGCGGCGCCGGAGCGTCTCGTCCACGGCCCGGTTTATCGAGCCGGTCAGCTCGTCGGCGTAGAGGATGACCGTCGCGTTGACGTTCCGCGCCGAGCGGCCGATGGTCTGGATGAGCGACGTCTGCGAGCGGAGAAAGCCCTCCTTGTCCGCGTCGAGGATGGCGACGAGCGAGACCTCGGGCAGGTCGAGCCCCTCGCGGAGCAGGTTGACGCCGACCACGACGTCGAACTTGCCGAGTCGCAGGTCGCGGAGAATCTCGATGCGTTCGAGGGTATCGATTTCGCTGTGCAGGTAGCAGCAACTGATGCCTTCGTCGAGGATGTAGTCGCTGAGGTCTTCGGCCATCCGCTTGGTGAGGGTCGTGACGAGCACGCGGTCGCCCGCGCCGACACGGTTGCGAATCTCGACGATGAGGTCGTTGACCTGTCCGCGGGCGGGCCTGATGATGATCTCCGGGTCGACCAGGCCGGTGGGTCGGATGACCTGCTCGACGACTTCGCCGCCGCACTTGTTGAGTTCGAAGTCTGCGGGCGTGGCGGACACGAACAGGACGCGGTCGAGCTTCGCCTCCCACTCGTCGAAGCGCATCGGCCGGTTGTCCAGCGCCGAGGGCAGGCGGAAGCCGTGCTCGACCAGGGTGAGCTTGCGGGCGCGGTCGGCCTCGTGCATGCCGCCGACCTGCGGGATGGTCACGTGGGACTCATCGACGATGCAGAGGAACTCGTCGGGGAAATAGTCGAGCAGGGTATAGGGCCGTTCGCCCTCGGCGCGGCCACTCAGGTGCCGCGAGTAGTTCTCGATGCCCGGGCAGTAGCCAATCTCGCGGAGCAGCTCGAGGTCGTAGCGGGTGCGCGACTCGATCCGCTCGGCCTCCAGGAACTTGCCCTGCGCACGGAAGAACTCGACGCGCTCTTCCAGCTCGCTCTCGACCCGTCCGAGCGCGCTCTCGATCTGGTCGTCGGGCATCACGAAATGCTTGGCGGGATAAACCGTCGCGTATCTCTCGGTCGAGATCGTATCGCCGGTGAGCGGATTGATGTAGCAGATGTTCTCGATCTCGTCGCCGAAGAAATCGATGCGGAGCGCGATCTCTTCGTAGGCGGGCAGGACCTCGACCACGTCGCCGCGCGGGCGGAAGGTGCCGCGGCGCAACTCGTAGTCGCTACGGTCGTACTGGATGTCGACCAGCTTGCGGAGCAGCTTGTCGCGGTCGACGCTCTCCCCCACCGACACCCGGACGGTCATCTGCTTGTAGTCCTCGGGCGAGCCGAGGCCGTAGATGCATGACACGCTGGCGACGATGATCACGTCGCGGCGCGACATCAGGGAGCTGGTGGCGCTCAGCCGCAGGCGGTCGATGTCCTCGTTGATCGAGGCGTCCTTGGCGATGTAGATGTCCTGCGCGGGAATGTAGGCCTCGGGCTGGTAGTAGTCGTAGTAGCTGACGAAGTACTCGACGGCGTTTTCGGGGAAGAACTCCTTGAACTCGCCGTAGAGTTGTGCGGCGAGCGTCTTGTTGTGCGAGATGACCAGCGTGGGCACGCCGAGCCGCTCGATGACGTGGGCCATGGTGAACGTCTTGCCCGAGCCGGTCACGCCGAGGAGCGTCTGGCGCTTCTTCGCGTCATCGAGGAAACCGCGGGCCAGTTCCTCGATGGCCTGGGGCTGATCGCCCGCGGGGGTCATGTCGGTGACGAGGTGGAATCGCGCGCCCATCGAAGCATCCGTAGCGGGCCGTCCCGGTGTTATCCCCCCATCTGGGTCTCGGCGATCTTGACCGCGCGGAGGACGGCGCGGGCCTTGTTGAGCGTCTCCTGGTATTCGTTTTCGGGGACGCTGTCGGCGACCAAGCCGCCGCCGGCCTGCACGTACGCGTCGTCCCCGACGAGCGTCAGCGTGCGGATGATGATCCCCGTGTTCATGTTGCCGCCGTACGTCACGTACCCGACTGCGCCGCCGTACGGCCCGCGCACGTCCGGCTCGAGCTCGTCCAGGATCTGCATGGCGCGGACCTTGGGTGCGCCGGAGAGCGTCCCCGCCGGCAGCGCCGACCTCAGCGCGTCGAAGCACGTCTTCCCTCCCTTCAGCGTTCCAGACACCTGCGAGGTGATGTGCATCACGTGGCTGAACCGCTCGATTATCATCACGTCGTCGAGGGTGACCGTGTTGAACTCGCATACCCGGCCGACGTCGTTGCGGCCGAGATCGACCAGCATGATGTGCTCGGCCCGCTCCTTGGGGTCGTTGATCAGTTCCTCGGCCAGGGCGGCGTCCTCCGCCTCGGTTTTGCCACGCTTGCGGGTGCCGGCGATGGGCCGCACCACCATCCTGTCGCCGTCGACCTTGACCATGACCTCGGGCGAGGCGCCGATCAGCTTGAGGTTGCCGAGCTTGATGAAGAACATGTAAGGTGAAGGATTCACAGCCCGCAGCACGCGGTAGATGTCGAACGCATCGGCGGCGGTCTTGGCGTGGAGCCGCTGCGAGAGGACGACCTGGAAGATGTCGCCTGCGGCAATGTACTCTTTGCACGTCTCGACCGCCGCGAGGTAGTCGGCCTTCACGAAGTTCGACTCGAATTCGATCTCCTCGGTGCCGGTGGTGACGATATCGTCGTGGACAAGCGACACCGACGTGCTGAGCTTGTCGATCATGATATTGATCTGCTCGAGCGCAGCGTCGTAGGCCTGGCGCGGCGTGCGTCCGTCGAGGTGCGCGTTGCTGATCACCTTCACCGTGTGGTAGACGTGGTCGAACACGATGACGGTGTCGTAGAACATGAAGCACATGTCGGGCAGGCCGAGCGAGCGGGCGGGGCGGTTGGGCAGTTCTTCGACGTAGCGGACGACGTCGTAGGCGAAGTAGCCGACGGCGCCGCCGGTGAACGAAGTCTCCTGCTCGGGCAGGTCGGGCACCGACACCGGCTTCGAGCGCGTGGCGAGCCGCTCGAACTCCGCGATGGGATCGTCGCTGGGATACTCGTCAATCGTCTCGTCGTGCTCGTACTTGCACACGCCCTTGGTGCACTCGAACACGGCGGCGGGTCCGAAGCCCAGCACCGAGTAACGGCCGATCTTCTCGCCACCCGTCACGCTCTCCAGCAGGAAGCAGTCTTCCTGGTGCCCAAACCGCATGAACACCGACACCGGGGTGAGCGTGTCGGCAAGCAGTTGGCGATAGACGGGAACGACCGCGCCCTGCGTCGCGAGCTTCTGGAATTCTTCAAACGTTGGACAATACATTGGTCAGACTCCGGTCATACCGAGGCGCCGCTTCATCGGTTGTCGCGCGCCTTCCGGCGAGCGTGGTACAGGCGCTCCGTGAACCCACCTTTATCGAGAAAGGCCCTTTCCAACTGCCGCAGTTGCTGGTCGAGGAGGTAGTTCGTTTGGTGGATGAGGCAGATCAAGGTGTCCGCTGCGGCTTCAGGCGAGCGCTCCTCCACATAGGTCGTATAGGACCTATCCTCTGTATAGGCCAGCTTGCGGATGGCCTTCGCCTTTGGGTGGTCCTTATGCCAGGGCGGCAGATCGTGCTGCCGGAGGAAGTCCTGATAGTCGAGCAGTAACTCCTCCAGGCTGGCGCGAGCCACCCCGACCAGCTTCAGCTCGAACTTCTTCGACGTGCCGGACGCCTGGCAGCCCTCCGCGATGTTCTGCTTTCCGCTGCGCGCCGCCTGCACCATCTGGTCGTGGGTGCGCGAGCGGCGGCCGATGAAGCGGCCGCAGAACACGACGGTGGCGTCGTAGATGATCTTGGCTCCCCGGTAGAACTTCAACTCGCGGTATCCGCCGTGAGCCGGAATCAGTCGGGGATCGTCCTGGCTCTTCATAGGTCCCATAGGTCCTGTCGGACCTATGCTCCTGTCACATCGCCAGTCCGCCGTCGACCGGGATCACTTGGCCGGTGATGTAGCCGGCGGCGTCGCCGGCGAGGAAGGCGACACATCTCGCCACGTCCTCGGCGTAGCCGGCCTTCTCATCGGACAGCCCGGGCCGCGTGAGCGGGATGTTCTGGGCGAACGCCGCCCGCGCCTCGTCGCTCAGTTCGTGCGTCATTTCGGTGATGATGTAGCCGGGTGCGACGGCGTTGACGTTGATGTTCCGCGAGCCGAACTCCTTGGCGACCGCCTTGGTAAACCCGATCAGGCCCGCCTTCGACGCCGCGTAGTTCGCCTGCCCGGCATTGCCGAAGATCCCCACCACCGATGAGATGTTCACGATCTTGCCGTACTTCTGCCTCATCATCTGCCGGATCACCGCCTTGGTGCAGACGAACGCCCCCTTGAGGTTCACCGCCAGCACGGCGTCCCAATCTGCCTCGCTCATCCGCATCAGCAAGCCGTCCCTCGTGATCCCGGCATTGTTCACCAGGACGCTGAGATTGCCGAACTCGGCTACGATGTCTTTCGCAACCGCCGTCATCTCGTCAAGCTTGGTGACGTCGGCCTTCCTGGCGATGCAGCGGACGCCTTTCACCTCGATCTCCTTGACCGCCTCACCCGCATCGATGACGTCCGCTATGCAAATGTCGGCGCCCTGCTCCGCCAGCGCCAGGCAGATCGCCTTTCCGATCCCGCGCGCGCCGCCCGTCACGAGCGCCGCCTTGCCCTTCAGACTCATCGTGTCCTCCTCAGTGTCTCATAGGTCGCATAGGTCCTATAGGACCTATCCTGCGAGGTCCGCCGCCGATCCCACGTTCCGCACGGGAACCGCGCGGTCGGTCTTTGCCAGAAGGCCGCGCAGCACGCGGCCAGGGCCGACTTCGAGCGCCTCGGCCATCCCTTCAGCGATCATGAACCGCATCGAATCCTCCCACAGCACCGGGCAGGTCAACTGCTTCGACAGTACTTCCCGCACCTCCTCGGCCGTCGTGACGTAACGGGCGGAGACGTTGCTGACCAGCGGCACCCGGGGCGTCTCAATCTCCGTGCCCGCCAGTTCGGCGGCCAGCTTCTCTCGCGCCGGCTCCATCAAAGGGCTGTGAAAGGCGCCGCTTACCGGCAGCCGGATTGTTCGCCTCGCGCCGCGTTCCGTCGCCACCCGCGCCGCGCGATCGACCGCCTCGACGGCCCCGGACAGCACGATCTGGACGGGCGAATTGAAGTTGGCCGCCACGAGGACCCCGTCGTCCTGGCACGCGGCGACCACCTCTATCACGACGTCTCGCGACAGGCCGATCACGGATACCATTCCCCCGGGGTTGATCTCGCTGGCCTCCTTCATGAAGGTGCCCCGCTGCCGCACGAGGCTGACGGCGTCCTCAAACTCGATCGCGCCGGCGTACACCAGAGCCGTATACTCGCCCAGGCTTAGCCCTGCGGTCATGTCGGCCTCGGCCGCCCCGCCCCCTGCCGTCAGGGCCTCCAGCGCCGCAATGCTCGTCACCAGCACCGCCGCCTGGCACACGGCCGTGTCGTCCAGGTCGGCCTGCGGCCCTTCGAAGCACAGCCGCGCGATGTCAACACCGGCCGCAGCGTTCGCCCGCTCGTACACCTCTCTGGCGGCGGGGACCGAATCATACAGGTCCTTGCCCATTCCGACCTGTTGAGCCCCCTGGCCGGGGAACAGTATCGCCCTCTTGCCCATGCAGTTTTCCTCGTCCGGCCCAATCCCCGCCGACAGAGCAGAGTGTATCAGGGGCGATTGCCCACGTCAAGAAAGAGCGAACGAAGGGTGCGCAAGGGAGGGAAACCACTCGTTCGCCGCGTTACACATGCCGGCGCCGCGGTCCCGAACGCCCTTTTCGTTTGACAACTCCGGCCAAGCTGCCTAGAATCGCTCCTTGCCCTGAGCCGGCGAACTGTGGTACCTCTTTCCCGAGCTGCCGATGGCCCGAGTCAAGGAATGGTCCCGCTTTGGGTGGCAGGGGATCACGTTCGATGTGCCCCCTGATTGGGACGTTACGCGATTTCATGGGACGCGCCGGAAGGGCTACGCACGCCTGGCCGATCTGGACGCCGCCCGGGTCGAGCTGCGCTGGGACAAGCCGAAGCGCGTGAGGACGTTCGAGACGGTGGCCGACCGGGTGATCAAGCAGATGGCCAAAGCGGGCAGACTGGCCATCGAGCGGCATACGCACTTGGTGCAACTGGAGGGCAAGGACTGCGAGACCTTCACCTGCCGCCCGCTCAAGGGCAAAGGGCCCTCATCTTACGATATGATCAGCATCTGCCGCGAGTGCGGCCGGCTGGTAATGGCCCGGATCGCGTTCGCGCCCGGCGAGAACCTGAGGCCGATCGCGACGCGCCTGTTCGGCTCGATGCAGGACCACTCATACGACGGGGCGGATGTGTGGGCGGCGTATCAAGCTCAGTTCGCCGTCCCGGAGACGGTGGAGCTGGATCAAGCCCTGATCTACCCCGGCAGCCTCGACTTCCGCTTCGTGTACCGGAAGGACCGGATCGACGTCGGCCGCCTGGCGCCCGGGTCAATGATTCTCCGGAAGACGACCCTTCAGGGTTGGTGTCGCTCGTTCGCCAGGACACGGTTCAAGAAGATCAAGTACGAGGGCCGCGAGGCCGAAATCAAGGGCCACCCGGGGCTGGAGCTGACCGGGCGGCTCAAGGGGCTGGGGGCGCTGGCGCCCCGGCTTGTCCGCCGCCAGCGCTACCTTTGCCGCTTGTGGCATTGTGACGTCTCTGATAAACTCTACTTCTTCGCGGTGCTGGCCCGTCGCAGCAACTTCGAGCGCTTCGCGGCCTATTACGAACGGGTCGTGTGCCACCAGTAGAGAAGGCGGGCGCCGGCCAACTCGGGCGGACGCGTGGCAAAGACCGGCAAGAAGAAGCCCTCGCTGAGCAAATGGGATGCGCTGGACGCGGTGCCCGTGAAGAACCGGCTCTGTCAGGCCAAGACAACCGAGGAGGGAGTGATCCAGATTTCCGTAGCCGTCCGCCCGTCCTTGTGGACAAAAGTGGCCAGAAGGTTGACACGCGTGCCCAAGTACAGGAAGATAGAACTCGACGAGATCGGCACGTTTGTCTGGAACCATTGTGACGGCCGGACCAACGTTCGGGCGCTGATCAAGAAGCTGTGCAAGCGCTTCAAGCTCAGCTACCGCGAGGGTGAGGTGTCGCTGACACAGTACCTGAGGACGTTGGCCCGGCGCAACCTGATTGGGCTGGCCGTCGGCGATGGCGGCCGCCGAAAAGGCCGTTGACCTGCAAAGGAGACTTGGGTATGCCCGAAGAGGGCAGAATCGTCGACGAAGCAGAGAGGAGCAAGGTCGGCAAGCAGATCAAGCTGCCGTGGTCGAAGGCGGTCGAGATCGCCGTCAAGAGCATGAAGGTCCGCTTCGGCCGGTCCCTGGTCACCACCGCAAGTATCGTCCTCGCCATCGCGTTCCTGATGTCCATCCTCACCGGCACCACGCTCATCACCTCGTTGAAGACCGAACCTATCCGGCAGGTCATCGCGCACCGGCAGATTCATGAGAAGGCCCAGCGGGGATTGGACGTGGGCCTGGCGTTTCCGGAAGACCTGGCACTCGAGCCTACACGCCAGCGTGTTCAGGAGCTCGACAAGGCGGTGAAGGCGCCCAAGATCAGCGCCCTGGACAAGCGGCTGGGCCAGGCTGAGCTGGCGGTCGCGAAGCTCGAACTTGATGTGCTGCTGCAGTCCGATCCGTCCCGGATCGCCCAAGACAAGGCGAAATGGCCGATCCTCCGCACGAAGGCGGACCTCGTCCGCGTCGAGGGCAAATGGCAACTACTGTGGCGAAAGCTCCAGAAGGAAGGCTATACCGACGTCGAACTCGAAATCCGGCCCGGCACCCCGCCGCCCCCGCGAATGGGGTTCGTCAACACCCTGCTGAAGCAGATGGACCCCCGTGACCGCTGGCTGGCCCTTCTGGCGGCGCTGGTGTGCTTTGTGGGCATCTGGAACGCGATGCTGATGTCGGTCCACGAGCGGTTCCGCGAAATCGGGACAATGAAATGCCTGGGAGCGCTGGAGTCGTTCATTGTCAAGCTGTACTTCCTGGAGTCCTCCTTCATCGGGATGGCGGGCACGCTGATGGGAATCCTCATCGGCTTCCTTCTGTCAATGGTCCGGGCGTTGTCCGCGTTCGGTATCAGCTCGGTGTTCGAGAACTACGATTTCAGCGGGGCGCTGTTCTCCGCGATTGGCACGTTGTTGATCGGATCGCTCCTGTCGGTCGGTGCGGCGATCTTCCCGGCCAGGTCGGCGGCCAAGATGGACCCGGTCGTGGCGATGCGAGTAGACGAATAGCCGTCGGGCTATCTTTTTGCAGGAGGAATGCGGTTGGAAAACAGCATAGTCAGAACGCGTGACGTCAAACGGGTCTACAAGATGGGCGACACGGAGGTCCACGCGCTCCGGGGGATCGATCTGGAGATCTATACCGGAGAGTACATCTCCATCATGGGGCCGTCGGGCTCGGGCAAGACCACGTTGTTCAACATGATCGGCGGGCTGGACAAGCCCACCGAAGGCAAGGTCTACATCGACGAGGTCGACGTAGCGCAGCTCGACGCCTATGAACTCGCCTGGCTGCGGTGCCGCAAGATCGGATACATCTTCCAGACGTTCAACATCATCCCGGTGATGACGGCGCTGGAGAACGTGACGCTGCCGATGACCTTCGCCGGCCTGACCTCCGACGAGGCAAGAGAGAAGGGAGCGATGCTCCTCGACAAAGTCGGCCTGGGCGACCGCCTCAACCACAAGCCGTTCGAACTGTCCGGCGGGCAGCAGCAGCGCGTCGCCATCGCACGGGCGATGGCGAACAGCCCCGCCGTCATCCTCGCCGACGAGCCGACCGGGAACCTGGACCTCAACACCGGTTCGGAGATCATCGACCTACTCAAGGAAATGAACGACACGTCCAAAGTCACGGTCATCACCGCCACGCACGACATGAAGATGCTCAGCGCGTCGGACCGGATCGTGTGGATCCGCGACGGTCGGGTGGACCGGATCGAGAAGCGCAGCGACCTCGAGATCGAAGAAGGCAAGATCGGCGGGGTGGCGGAGTAGGTTGCCCGCCGGTTCGCGCCCGGCTGCGCGCCGCCCACGCCCTGTACCTAAAAGGCGGAAAAAAGCCAAAAAATGCTTTTATACGGCCTATGCACGCGGTATAATGCCCTCGCAAATTGGCCGAGTTGCCCGGTGGCGGGCTGAGTTCACTGGTGCCCAGAAGGGAGGTGACAAGGGAATGGCAGATATGATGGTGGTTTCGAGCAAGGTGAAGGCGTATATCAAGGGCAAGGGCTGCATGACGTCCGGCGACGCTCTGGCCGCGCTGAATGACAAGGTGGCGTCTCTGCTGGACGCAGCCGTCGCGCGCACCCAGGCGAACAAGAGATCCACGGTAAAGCCCCAGGATCTCTGAGAGAGTATCTCAGGCGGTGGGGCGGACATCCGCCTCCACGAGAGGGACATCGCCGCTTCCCGCCTTCGCAGCCGCAGCGGCTGCCTTGGCGGAGCGGACATGAATGTCTGCGCCACCAAGTCTTGAGATGGTTTCTGAGACTGGCCCGATCTTGAGAAAGCACCCAAGGCGCCGCCGCGGGTGCTTTTCTCTTCACCCGCACCCGGAAAACGAGGAGAGGACGGGATGACCCCGGACCCGCAAGCCCCGCTGCGTGACTTCCAGCCACAGCACGAGTTCTTCGTCGGGATCGATTCCGACGGCTGCGCGTTCGACACCATGGAGCCGAAGCACAAGGAATGCTTCTGCCCCACCACGGTCTGGAAGTTCAACTTGGCGGCGGTGTCTAAATACGCGCGCGAGGCCTGGGACTTCGTCAACCTCTACTCGAAGACGCGCGGCTGCAATCGGTTCCTCGCCCTCCAGCACGTGCTCAACTTCCTGCGCGAGCGGAGGGAGGTCCAGGCCCGCAACGTCGCCATCCCCGAACTGCCCGAGCTCGGGGCGTGGACCGAGCGCGAGACCAAGCTGGGCAACCCCGCCCTCGAAGCCGAGGTCGAGCGCACCAAGAGCGAAGAGCTGACGCACGTGCTCGACTGGTCGACGACCATCAACGCGACCGTCGCCAAGGTCGTCAAGGGCGTGCCGCCGTTCCCTGGCGTGCGGGAAAGTCTCGAGAAGCTCGCCCCGCAGGCCGACATGATCGTCGTCAGCGCCACCCCTAACGAAGCCCTGGAGCGCGAGTGGGAAGAGCACGACGTAGCGAAGTACATGGGGGTGATCGCGGGGCAGGAGCGGGGCAAGAAGTCCGAGCACCTCGCCCTTGCAGCGGGCGGCAAGTACCCGCCGGAGAAGATCCTGATGATCGGCGATGCGCCCGGCGACATGAAGGCCGCCAGAGCCAACAACGCGCTCTTCTTCCCGGTCAACCCCGGCCACGAAGAGGAGTCGTGGCAGCGCTTCCGCGAAGAGGCGTGCGGCAAGTTCCTAAGTGGCGAATATGCAGGGGATTACGAAGCCTCGCTCGTCGCCGAGTTCGAGAAGCTCCTCCCCGAGCATCCGCCGTGGGAATAGGAAGTCTCGAGTGTTGAGTTTTGAGTCTGGAGTCCTGAGTTGTCCGAACTCCCGACTCCGGACTCCTACCTGTGCGCGACGCACTCGATCTCGACGAGCGCGCCGAGACGCCGCCATCGCGTAGCACGGACGGCAGCGCCTCCGATTGCAGTAACAGACTGGGAATGTTGATTTGCCTGCCAAAGGCACGTATAATCGCTAGGCGAAGCGGATATCCACGCCACCGACTGCTCGAGCGTTGAAGTGGCGGCGAGGAAGAGCGGACCAGCACTAGCCCCGCACGGTTGTATCGGGCGAGGGGGGCACAAGATGGCAAGCAGTCGACAAATGAGAGTAGGCGTCGCCGCGGTTCTGGGCGCCCTCCTGGTGGGCGGCACGGTTGCTGCGGCGGAGAAGCCCGAGGACACCCCGAAACAACTAGATGCCGTGTTCCTTTCCGTTGAGTCCGCCGCCGCCCGGAGCGACTTCGTCGGCGCAAATCAGGCTGTCGCGGAAGCAATGAAATCTGAGGATTTGGCTTCCTTCAAGGGAACGCTCACTGCGCTGGCGCCTGTCTGCCACATAATGCGAGATGTCGACAAGCGACGCGCCGCTCACATCGCCGAGGTACTCAAGGGCCGCAAGGGCCGGGTGGTGAGGCTGGAGACCTCAGCGGGCGACCGGCAAGGCAAGATTAGCTTCGCCACCGCCGCCGCGGTTGTCCTGGAGCGAAAGGTGGTGGCCGACGGAAAGCTCACGAACGCCACCATCTCTGTGCCGATCCGGACCCTCACCGGCAAAACGCTCGCCCGCTACCGCGCAGAATGGACACCCCGCACGGCAGACGAGGCGATCGCCGCGGCAGTGATCGCCCTGGCGGCCGAGAACGCGGAATCAATGGAAGGGTTCCTCAAGCTTGCGAAAGGCCACGCCCTGCACGACTACTACGCGACGCGGCTGGCGCGTCTGGCGAGCACCGCCGACTCTGAGCCGAAGCCGACACCGAAGTCGAAGGTGCCCACCGCCACCGCGCTCACCATCGAGGCGCTGGTGGACGGAAAGTGCGAGCTCCACATCACACCGCAAGGCATCTTCTGGCAGAGCGTGACGGGAATGAAGCCAGGCTACGCCATCGGCAAGGAGCCAACGTACGTCAACGGTAACGCGTGGCAGCCGGAATGGACTGACTCCAACAAGGTGGTCGGGCCGGACAAATCAAAGATGCATCCGATCACTGTCGCGCCGGTCAGAGATCTGAAGGTGGAGCTCCTCGCGGTCGGTTCCAGACGCGGAGCGGCGGGGGTGGAAAAGCGCGGTCAGATCACCTTCCGGCAGAAGCACAAGCTGTCCGTGCTCACAATCCCAGATCCCGAGCCCGGTGCCCGCTGGTACACGATCCGCATCTACGGCCCGGCGGCGACCTCGTCCCTCCGCAAAGGCCTGCTGGTCTATCTACCGTTCAACCGCAGCCTACGCGATGAAAGCGGCAACAAGCACAAGGTCGACGACCACGGGAATGTACGGAAGACCAGGAACCGTTCCGGTAGGGCCGCCCGGGCGGCCCTCCTGGATGGCAAGAACAGCTATGTGCAGATCGTGGCTGCCAATGACCTCGACTTCACCGGATCATTCTCGGTCTGTGCGTGGGTGCGGCCGGCGCCGGGCGCCCACGTGCAGAGCATCGTACGGCAGGGAAACTTCGCACAAAGCAAGTATCGCTTCGGACTGAAGTACCACGCGGACAAAAAGTTTGCATTCAGCCTTCACCGCGGCACGTGGACGCACGCCGTGTCAAAGGCCCTTATCAAGTTCGGCCGTTGGTACCACGTGGCCGGTGTCTACGAGCACAACACCCGCAAAATGACCCTTTACGTGGACGGCCGCCCCGCCGCGACGGCGGTCCACCGCCCCGGCCTCAACCCGGCAAAAGACCAAAGCGTGTTCGTCGGCGCCGAGGATTACCGAGGACGGGGGAAGTTCCTCACCGGCGCCCTCGATAACGTCTTGCTCTACGACCGCGCGCTACCTGAACGCGAGATTCGTAAGCTGATGGAGCTGGAGTAGACTCAAGGATCGAGCGGAACTTGAGAAGAGGTCACGTGAGCATCCGCCGCGGGAATAACAGGGAACCGCAGACTTCGCAGATTACCCAGATCAAGGAGAGGGCCGGCCCGGTTCCCCGGATCAGCCCTCTGGTTTTCTAATCTGCGAAAATCTGTGTAATCTGTGGATAGACTACTTGCACGCGACGCACTCGATCTCGACCAGTGCGCCGAGCGGTAGGCGGGCGACCTCGACCGCGCTGCGGGCCGGCGGCTCCTTGGCGAAATACTCGCCGTAGACTTCGTTCATCGCCGCGAAGTCGTCCATGTTCTTCAGGAAAACCGTCGTCTTCACCGCCTTGTCCAGGCCCGAGCCCGCCGCCTCCAGCACCGCCTTCAGGTTCTGCAACACCTGGCGCGTCTGCGACCTGATGTCGTCGCCCGCCAGCTCCTTCGTCCCCGGCACCAACGCAATCTGGCCCGCTGTAAACACCAGGTCGCCGGCCACCACAGCCTGGCTGTACGGCCCCACGGGCGCGGGCGCGCCATCTGTTCTCACAACGTTCCTGTTCATCCTGTTCATCCTGTCAATTCTGTGAGACTTCAATAGGTCCTATAGGTCCTCAATCCTCGGCACGGTGCCGTCGGAGAGGCGGTAGAGGGTCTCGCCCGCTTCGTGGACAACGAGGACGCCTTCGTCCTCGCGGCCCTCCCATTCCGCGATGTTGATCGAGTCGGGGTCCATGTACCCGAGGTTGATCTGCTTGCACCGTTCCTCGGGGATCCGCGTGGCGAGGATGACATTCACGCGCGGCTTCTCGACGCCGTCCTCGAACGTGCCGATCCCCTTCACGTGCGTGGAGTGGGCCATGATCCCGCCCGGCACACCCTCGAACTTATCCATCTGCTTCAGGAAGTAGTCACGCGTGTGGTACCCGATGCGGTCGAGAATCTTGCCGTGCGTATAAGAGACCTCGTCGATGTGCGGGGCGTAGATGATCAGGTCGGCCCCGTCCGCCAGGACCGGTTCCAGCTTGTACATCACCTTGCCCGCCGTCCAGATGTCGTCGTACATCTCCGGCGCGATGCCGAGGACGTTGCCGTACGTTCGGCCCACGTACTTGACGTGCGTTTCGCCGGCAAGGTCCGCCGCGGCCGACCACGCCTCGGGTGGCGTGCCGTAGAACATCCCGTGCACGCCGTCATGTTTCGTGACCAGCGCGAAGCACACCGCGTCCATTCCGAGGATCTCCGCGGCCCGCTCGACCACCTTCCGCGTCACCGTGTCCTTCGTCCCGTTGATGAGCGGATTGGTGACCACCGCGCCCAGCCAGTGAAAGAAATGGATAATCTCCGGCCCGGCAATGCCGGGGCACAGGTTCTTGTTGTCTTTGGCGGAGCGGACGCCGTCGTGGGGGAAGACCGGGCCGACGATCATCAGCACGTCGTACTCCAAGACCAGCTTGTTGATGGCGACGGGCACGTCCTCGCTCATCCGCCCGCCGGAGATCTCCTCGATCTCCGCCGCGGTGATGTGCCCGACCGTCCGCAGCGCCGACGGGTCGTCCCACGCATGGTTGAGGATCTTCACGTCCGCGTATCTGCCCGCGCGCTCTTCGGTCGTGATCCCGAGCAGCTTGTTCAGCGCGTCTTCGGGCATCGGGGGATGCGTTCCGAGGGCCACAAGAAAATCCAACGTCGCGGCGGCACCCAGCAGCCGCTCGGTCAGAAGCCGAAACATCAGCGGCATGGGCATCGTGCGAGTGCTGTCGGGGATGATCACCAGGACCCGCTTCCCGGTCAGCCTCGCCTCGTCCAGGCCGCCGGCAACAACGCCCCGAATGTCGTCTTCGCTGATGAACTTGTCCGCATAGCCGAGGCCGATGGTCATTTCACATTCCTCTCAAACGCAATAGCGACGTCCATTATCATCATATTGAACGACATCAGGCGCCGCAATCTGAATCTGCACCGCCCGCTGGGAGACCAGGCAGGAGCCTGGAACGAAAGCCGTTTGACACGGGGCCCGGGACGGGTAACATTGCGGCATGGAATTCGGCGAACTGAGCCGGACGGTTCTGGCCGACGTGGCAAGATGCGTCGAATCGGCCGACCCGAGCCAGGTCGATGCGCTGATTGACGCGCTCGCCGCGAAGCGCCGGGTGTTCCTCATCGGCACCGGCCGCAGCGGGGCGATGCTCCGCGCGATGGCCGTGCGACTCGAGCACCTCGGCGTCGAGGCCCACGTTCTCGGTTCGGCGGACCACGCGCCAATCGAGGAAGGTGACCTCGTCCTGGTGGGGTCGGGCTCCGGCGAGACGCCCGTGCCGGCCGAACTTGCCAGGGCCGCCAACGACGCCGGGGCGAAGCTGGCCGTCATCACGGCGGCGCCGGATTCCGCCATCACAAGGTTGGCCCAGATCGCCATCCACATCGCCGCGCCCGTGACGCCCCAGGACGGCACGCCGCACACCCTCCGCAGCCTGTTCGAAGAATGCCTGCTCATCGTTTGTGACTGCGTCTGCCGCATGCTCCAGGAGCGCCTTGGCCTCTCGACCGAAGACATGCAGGCGCGGCACGCGCCTCGCGAGTGAGCGGGTGGCAGTTGTCAACTCTCACTGTTCAGAACAGCGGGCCTCAATAGACCGGCGAGGCGAACAGCCCGTTCCTTCAGTCAGTGCACCAATAGCGTCAGTCGGGTTGGATTCCTGCGGACCTCAGCAGAGCACGCTGCAGCCCCGTCTTCAACGCGCGGCCCGCGTGGACGGGCACCGAGATCACCCGCCCGCGTCCCACATGCCTGTAAATATGGTGACTGCCCGAGACCCGATGCAACACCCACCCCCGGGCCTCCAACAGGCGACAGACCTCCCGACCGGTCAGCGCTTTCACACGGCGACCTCGCGCACCTCGACGTCCTCGGTCACCTGCTTCCCCATGCTGCTCAGCGCATCCAGACACCCCGCGAGAGCCTCCCGGATGTTTTCCATTGCTTCATCGGGCGTTTCACCCTCTGAGAAGCATCCGGGCACCGCTGGCACCTCCGCCCAGTACCCGCCTTCCTCGGCCTTGTGAATCACCACCTTGTATTTCACCCGCGTCTCCTCCATGACCTTGAGCACTGCTCTATGTTACCGCCGGGCGCCGCG
>Ga0114922_10000446_pt1 | contig 39447 bp, 36 predicted proteins | sample AartaG_FD_100975 | JGI IMG/M metagenome (GOLD analysis project Ga0114922, IMG submission 100975) | Deep subsurface microbial communities from Aarhus Bay to uncover new lineages of life (NeLLi) - Aarhus_00045 metaG | ecosystem: Environmental > Aquatic > Marine > Oceanic > Sediment | place... | reverse complement strand
TTTTTCTGCGTATTTGGGCTCAAAAAGCAGTGGGCATTCATCTAATTTCTTCTTCCGCTCCAGTAGTAGCGAAGCAAAAGCCAGACACGTTTTCTCACCGCATTCTTTGCAATTCGTCCCCGGAAGATATTTCCATGCCTCCATTGGGCTGCTTATTTTCATTTTCTCAGGCTCCCTTCATTACACCAATTGACACTCTGAAATAAATTTTTGTTTGCTTCTTAAATAAACTTCCTTTCCTTCAAAGAATTACCACTTCCAGAAGAACTGGAGAAGATGGAAATAATGGCGATGTTACTAAATTCTTGTAACATATTGATAAATACCCTGCTTAAATGTAACAACTATTATAATGAATATGAATTGAAGATATACTTAACAGTAGATTGGTAAAGGGGTGATAATATGGATATGGAAAAATTAATAGAAAAAATCATTCCGGGTTATGACTATCGGGTAAAGAAGAACAGACTGAATTCAGACCGTGCGGTAAGAGATAAACTATCAAGAGAATTGAAGAAGTCGTATAATACATTGAAAAAAATCAGTGACTTAGCCTATAAAGACGGAAGAAGGGATGTAGTAGAGCATACCAAGGACATTCTCAATACCCTAGACCTGTTCAGAAATGAAATAGAGAACGCCACCTACGGTTTATCGCCATTATTTAAGCAGGATAAGGTAGCGGATGAGGCTCTGGATAGAATGGTGGAATTTGATAAAAACCTGTTCGATGAATTGGAAGTGATAACGAAGGCAGCGGACCTCGTTTATGACCACGTGCTAAAGGGCGAGACGTCTGGCATTATTTTACAGATAAGAAAAGTGAAGAGAAGCGTTGACAATTTAAGGAATATCTTCTCGGACAGAGCAGACTTTCTTATAAAGAAAACAGACGGAGGGGGGTAACCTGAATGAATAAAGAAGCTATGTTTTTCAGAGATGAAGGCGAGATGGGAGATGTGCTCGGCGAAGCAAAAAGACTTTTGGAAGAGACAAGAGTTCTTGAGGAGGGCATAAAATCACAGAGAGAGTCGGTAGATGAATACCGCGAACAGGTTGAGGAGGTTAGATACAGGCAAGCCATAAAGGAATTGATTGGCGAAGCGGTAGAGGATTTCAAAGGCATAGTTGCGGGCATGGTGAACGAATGGAATGCGAAGAAGAATCAGTTGGAAAGGAGGGAAGAAGAGATTGCCGTGCAGCAGCAAGCGATTTTAGAAGCGGAGAAGAAGATTGAGAGCAGAATAAAGGAATTTGAAATTGAACAAAGGGAAAGAACGAATGAAGAACTGAAGAGCATTTCAGAGATTTCAGAAAATGTGAAGGAGCAACTGGATGAGATAGAAAAGACGAAAGATGCCGTTGACAACATCCTGACAGAAGATGCGGAAGCGATAAGGGATAGAGTGCTGTCAAAAGAAGATGTTGAGTTCTTGCGGTTGAATTATTTCTCATTGATACAATCACGTCTTGCCGGTAAAGGAGTGATTAATCCATTGACGGGTGAAGAATACGGTGGAGAAGATTGGAAGATTGACGTTGAGAAAGAGGGAATAATTGCGAAGATTACAAGAGGGATAATCCGGGAACATATTTCTGTTGGGTTCGACATTAAATTCATCATTCCGGAGGATGAAGAAGGTTTTATTTACCGGAAAGCGGGAAAAGAAGTCTTTAACGTAATTACAGGTTTTATACAAGCAGGTGAAGGTGATAAGAATTCGTTCAATGCCTTAACGCTGGTGTCTCCAACAGGATGGAGCGAGTGGGTCGTTGATAAGGTGAAAAACATCAGGAGCATGAATAACAGTGTCTATCTCGTTGATTTGAGCGAAAGAGAGGTGTTTTTCAATGACGGCGATAAGAAGACGAAGATGTTTGTAGAGTGGTTCGTTCCTGTTTCGTTGGAGGAGGAGATTGAAAATATGGTTGCAAAGCTTGAAGAGGAGATAAAAGGTGGTGTGCTGCAGTTCAGGGCTGACAAGGCTACATCGAAATACCAGGTGCCGAGGAAGATAGTGGTGGGTGCATTCAGGGAGATGGTTGAAGAGGGAAAGGGGGAGATTATCCCTCCGGAAGAGGGTGCTAAGGATGTTTTGTTGGTGGTGAGGTGAATTTGAAAGATACCGAAAATGTTATTAAGATAGAAGAAGAAATCATAAGATGGTTGTTTAAGGGCTGATACCCGGTGCATCGCCCAAAGGCAACTGGAAAAGAATAGAAGGAATTTGCAAATGCTTGACATAGACAAATTAGAAAGGCGAAAGGATGTTAAAAATTTAATAACGGCACTTTGGCATAAGGATTGGGATGTGCGTAAACAAGCTGTTAAAGCGCTTGGAAATATTGGGGATTCAAGAGCGGTTGAACCTTTGATAAAAGCACTTGGGGATAATATTGAGCGTATACGTTGGCGTGCAGCCAGAGCGCTTGGTGAGATTGGTGATGTAAGGGCGGTTGAACCTTTGGCAAAAGCACTTGGGGATAGCGACAAGGTACGCAGGTATGCTACTGAGGCGCTTGGTAGGATTAGCGATTCAAGAGTAGTTGAGCCTTTAATAGAAGCACTCGTGGATAGCAAAAATCAAGTGCGCAGGTATGCTGCTGAAGCACTTGGAAGGACTGGTGATTTGAGGGCTGTTGAACCTCTGATTAAAGCACTTGAGGTGGACAGCAATGAATATGCACGTAGGTATGCTGCTGAAGCACTTGGTGAAATTGGCGACCCAAGAGCAGTTAAATCTCTAATAAATGCACTTGCAGATGGGGGTGAGTTCGTACGCAGGTATGCTGTTGAAGCGCTCGGGAGGATTGGTGATTTAAGGGCAATCGAGCCTTTAATAAAAGCACTTGAGGTGGACAGCAATGAATATGCACGCAGGTATGTTGCTAAGGCACTTGGTGAAATTGGGGATTTAAGTGCCGTTGAGCCTTTAATAAAAGCACTCGATGAAAATAGTAGTGAATATGTACGTAGGTACATTGTCAAAGCACTCGGTGAAATTGGTAATCCACGGGCAGTTGAAACATTGATAGAAATACTTGAGAATGGGAATAGACTTGTGCGTTGGCAAGCTGTCAAAGCGCTTGGGAGGATTGGTGATTTAAGGGCTTTTCCTGCGCTTGAAAGAGCAACAGAAGATTCTGATGAGTATGTTAGAAGACTCGCAGAAGAAGCTCTACAAAAAATCACGAAGTCTGATGCAAAACTCGACCATAAAAAACCTGAGCTGCACATCAACATCATTGCGGATACCGGGTTTAAAGTCGGTATGTGGGAGAAACTGCATGCAACGGTCATGAATGTTGGTGAAGGCGAAGCAAAAGATATTAAAATACGCTTTTCAGGACCAATTGAAATCGGTGGCGTGAAGACGATTCCAAAGCTTGAAAGTGGTTCGAAAAAAGAAACAATCATTGGAATAAAACCAACTGAACATGGTAATGTTCCACTCAATGTTAGCATTTCTTATACGAATGAATATGGCAATGTTCCCTTGGAAATTAACGATGTTGCATATATATCTGTTGCAAAGGAGAGCGAAACGGTCTCTGTCCAACCACAGAGTATTTTTAATATTGGTAGTATAGGCGAGATTTTAGGTGAAGGTGCCACAAAGATAGGTGAGGGTGCTTTGGTGCAGCGGAGTAAAATAGGGAAGGGGGAGGAAAAGGAGGAAAAAGCATTTACAAAATGCCCTTACTGCGGTGAGGAGTTGAACTTGCCGAAGACACCGAAGTATTGTCCTTATTGTGGAGAGCAAATAATGGAGTGATGAGACAACTTAACAAACGGGATCAGAATGCCCCATGTATAGGCGTTGGTGATACCTATAACGTAAAGATAGAGGACGTAGGAAGAGAAGGCGATGGAATAACTCGAATAGGGGGTTGTTTTCCGGTTTTTGTACCCAACACGAAAAAAGGGGATAGTGTGAAAATACGAGTGACGAAGGCATCGAGGAGAGTTGCATTTGCGGAAGTAGTTGCGGATCAGCAGCGTATGGAGAAAGAAAAAGAACTTAAAACCCCTGAACTCCACATTAACATAATCGTTGATTCCGGTTTCAAAGTCGGCAAGTGGGAGAAACTGCATGCAACAGTTATGAATGCAGGTGATAGTACTGCAAAGAACATTAAGATAAATCTTTCAGGGCCGGTTGAGGTTGGTGGTGTGAAAACAATTCCAAAGCTTGAAATAGGAGAGAATAAAGAGATAACGCTTGGAATAAAACCAGCCGAACATGGCAACTTACCATTTGAGGTTAGCATTTTATATATGGATGAAAACGACAACCCTTTTGAGATTAATGATGTTGCATATATAAGCGTTGCAAAAGAGAGCGAAACGGTTTCTGTGCAGCCGAAGAGTATTTTTAATATTGGTAGTATCGGCGAGATTTTAGGTGAAGGTGCCACAAAGATAGGAGAGGGTGCTTTGGTGCAGCGGAGTAAAATAGGGAAGGGGGAGGAAAAGGAGGAAAAAGCATTTACAAAATGCCCTTACTGCGGTGAGGAGTTGAATTTGCCGAAGACGCCGAAGTTCTGTCCATATTGTGGGGAGCAGTTGAGTCCAAAAATAGAAGTGAGGACCTCTAATGAGAAAACAGAACAGGTTCCAGAAATTATTAATTTTTACAAGGTTGAACGTCATTTATCGGAATTGCAGAAATCAATACTTGAAATGGAAACGTCAGTTTGGAACGACGAGAAAATTCTTCCATCGTTATTAAGAAGTGGCGTTTTCATAATCGTAGGAGCATGGGAAGGATGCGAGATGTTTGATAGAGTAATAGCGTACAAGATAGCAAACGAACTTGAGAAAAGACGTATTAACGGTTTAGTTATGACTGATAGGTATTGGTGGGAAGCTAAAAATAAATTTGGATATGAGAAATCATCTGTGATTAGCGTTGGCGGTCCAATATCAAATCGTTTTTCAAATGATGAGATTGCAGAGAGATTTGGAATGGAGAAATACGCAACTGCTATTGGAATCAGAGAAATTGAAGGACAGTTGGTGGGCTATGTCTGGGGCACTGATGCAAGAAGCACATTGAATGCAGGTAAGATATTTATTGAGTCTCATTTGGATGAGTTTGTGAGAAGATTGAGGTAATAAAATGTATTGCCCAAAATGCGGAAAGGAAAATCCAGAGGATGCAAGCTTTTGTATGCACTGCGGAACTGATTTGAGTGAATACCGGGTGGAGATTTCACCTAAGGTTGAAGTTTCTCCGAAAATATCAGTTTCTGCTAAGGCTGAAGGCGGGCTGTCCTTAAAATGGAAAAAGGAACTGGATGGATTTGCTGAGGTAGAAGGATACGGCAGATTGCCTTTCTACCGGGATTTTGTTAAACTTGGGGATGAGGTGTTTTGTCCGTTATGTGGGAATTATGGCTGTGTGGAAAGAATAGCAGGGAGAGGAAACCATCTCTATCATTGTTTAGCCTGTAACAAATATTTTTGTTGTGATGATGAGCTTCCCGGACCTTGGCTTCACTGAAAAAAGTGACAAAATGTATTGCCCAAAATGTGGAAAGAAAAATCCGGAAGATGCAAGGTTTTGTATGCACTGTGGAGCAGATCTGAGTGGATACAAGGTGGAGGTTTCGCCGAAGATCGAGGTAAGTCCCAAAATAAAAGTAAAAACATCAACAGAGAAAACTAAACCTATGTGTGCTATTTGTGGTGAAGCAAAAGCCGTTGTAACGTGTCCGAAATGTGGCAGAAAGGTATGTAATTTCCATTTCGAAGATTTTTGCCCACATTTGGAAAAGGATAATTCTTTAGCATCGCTAATAGGGGGCTCTAAAAGCCGATTGGAGTACGGCGGACTCTGCACTAAATGTTGTATTACGCAACTTGGAGCCACAATAGTTATGATTGAAGGAGTGGATCTAGATGAACTCAAAAGAGAGACAAGTAAATATGGCATTGAAGGTAGCATTGAAGAAGTATCTTCTAACTTAGCCGAATTTATGAAGAAACTTTCACAGAAATTACCATAAGGAGAGATAAAGATGTATTGCCCAAAATGTGGAAATGAAAATCAGGAAGATGCAAAATTTTGTATGCACTGTGGTGCGGATTTGAGTGGATACAAGGTAGAGATTTCGCCGAAGATTGATGTATCACCAATTATAAACATATCAATGCTTGAGAAGCCAATAATAGAGAGACAAGTTGGAGAAACTTTCGAGAAAATAACTCCTCTCAAAGATATTCTAGAGGAAAGGAAACAATTGTTAGAAATACCATTCGAAGAACTATTCACACCAGAGAGAAAAAAAGAGAGAGATAAAGCACTAAAAATCGGCAGAATAGCTTATGAAAAGGGACTAGTATCGCCCGAATTAAAACAAAAAGCAGACGCTTTCACGCAAGTATTTGAAGGGATTGAGAAGGGTATAACGAATCTTTCAGTGTATGACCGACAAACTTTAGAGAAGAGTGTAGAATTTATTGATGAAACTCATCTTGAAGAGTTTATGAAAATTGAAGAGCTAAAGAATACTACCGAATTCGTGTGGGTTAATACAGGAAATATTTTAAGCTATTTAGGAGAACATGACAAAGCATTTCGTACATTTTACAAAATATTGGAAATAAATCCAAGATCAGAATTAGCATTAGCAGGGATGGGATTTACGATAATCCATCAAAACTGGGCTAATAGATTCATTCCTTTCGATAAGTTTTGTGAATTCATGCAAGAGTGCAGAGAAGCAATAAAGTATTTCGATAGGGCATTAGAAATAGACCCGCAAAATGAAACGGCGTTGGTGGGTAAATCATACGGTAGTGAATTAAGATTTAATGAGCGTATGAAATACCTTAATAAAGCGTTAGAAATAAATCCAAAATCGACAGGAGCATTATGCACTAAAGGATTTATGTTAGAGTATAGTGCAATAGAATTCGTAAAAAGAGATCACACAACGATAGATATCAAGAAGTTTAAATCAATGCTATGGGAAGCAATGGAATGTTATGATAAAGCACTTAGAATTGACCCGAATTTTACACTCGCTCTAAAAGGAAAAGAAAGGGTATTGGAAGCGTTAAGAACATGATGGCATAGTGAGGTGTTGAAGATGTATTGTCCAAAATGTGGAAAGGAAAATTCAGAAGGTGCGAGGTTTTGTATGCACTGTGGTGCGGATTTGAGTGGATACAAGGTGGAGATTTCGCCGAACATAAGTGTATCACCATATATAACTGTGCCAATGATGGATAAAGAGCAAATTAGCCTATTGGTGGAAGATACGCTTAGCAAGGCTTTAGAAAAAACGCCTGTTTTCAAAGATATTCAAGGGAAAAAGGCAGAATTTACGCTAGAAGAGAAACAAGTTATAGATGTTTTTCTCAAAGTAGAGGAAGGAGGATATGTAAGTCTTTCAAAATACGACCCCCAGACTTTAGAGAGGTGTGCAGATTTTTTTGATGAGCTTTCAGAGAAAAGGCCGGAAATAAAAAGCGGTGAATGGTTTTGGCATGCTAAAGGCAGTATTTTGTTGGGCTTGGGCAAACACGGTGAAGCCTTGGAATGGTGGGATAAGCTTTTAGATAGATATCCACTGAGTTATGCTGGATGGTTTAATAAAGGTGTTGTTTTAGAGCATTTAAATAGATATGATGAAGCGATTCGTTGCTTTGATAAAGCTTTAGAGATAAATCAAAAAATTGACGATGCATGGACTGAAAAAGGTTTTCTCTTGGGGAAAAAACTTCCAAAACTTACAGAAAAACTTTTAGAACACAAAATATCCGCAGAAGAATATGAATCAAAAAGACTTAAACTAATGAGAGAAGCAAAGAGATGTATCAACAAAGCATTAGAGAGAAATCAAAAAAATGAACGGGCATGGGTTCTCAAATCTATTTTAGAAAGCGATAAAAACGAGAGAATGCGATGCATTAATAACGCTTTGGAGATAAATTCAAAATCATTAGATACATTGTGTCGGATGGGAGAAGAAAAATACCTTTCGGCAATGGTCTTTGGGGAAACGAATTTTATTGTTGGATGGGATAGAGGCATACTATGGGAGGCAATAGAATGGTTTGATAAAGCACTTAAGATTGACCCATATTACACAGAAGCACTAAAAAGAAAAGAAAATATCTTAAAAATACTGAAAGAACTTCCGTAGGAGGTGATAAAATGTATTGCCCAAAATGTGGAAAGGAAAATCCAGGAGGTGCAAGATTTTGTATGCACTGCGGTGCAGATTTGAGTGAATACACGGTGGAGGTTGCGCCGAAGATTGAAGTATCACCGAAAATATCTGTTTCTGCAAAGGCTGAAGGTGGATTAGCTCTAAAATGGAAGAAGAAACCAGAAAAATGTGTAAAGGTATTACAGATACCCATAACAGATAAAGAGTGGGCTTGGAAATACAGAATAAAAGAAGATATGGAAGTACCAGTATATAAAAGTGAAAGGCAATTTAGTAGACTCGATGATAAGCCATTCTGCCCGTTATGTGGGAATTATGATTGCTTAAAAGAAGAGGAAGAAATATATGAAGATGAAGATGGCGTAATGCCTCCAGATGCTTTTGAAAAAATGCTGATGGACGGTTTCGAGCTGAAAGTATCGGAGAGTGGGGGAGGAAAAGAATTTTGGGCAAAATACAAACTTCATTACTGTTTAGCATGTAATCATGCGTTTCTTACAGATGAGCATATAGTTTCATTTCATCAAGAATCAAGAGCGGACACCGTAGCTCCTTGCGAATTTTGTAAGGTTGCTGCGGGAATCTATAAGTGCTATGATTGTGGCAAAAGAATTTGCGAGAATTGTACAGTTATAAAAGTAGTTAAGAAAGGACTATTTTCTAAAGAAACCATCAAATTATGTCCGAACTGCGCAAAGGAGAAATAACATGCACTGCCCAAAATGTGGAAAGGAAAATCCAGAAGGAAGTAGATTTTGCATGCACTGCGGAGCAGATTTGAGTGAATACAAGGTGGAGCTTTCGCCGAAGATTGACGTATCGCCAAAAATATCGGTTTCTGCAAAGGCAGAAGGCGGTGTAGCTCTAAAATGGAAAAAGAAACCAGAAGGATCTGTAGAAGTATTAGGACATGGCAAATTACCTCTCTATCATAATCTTGTCACACTCGAAGATAAGGGATTTTGTCCATTATGTGGAAATTATGGCTGTTTGGAGCTTGCAGGAACAGAGAAGGAAGCGAGAGAGAGCTTTCTCCTTTATTGTTTAGCCTGTAATAAATATTTCTGCTGCCGTGAGCCTTCGTCAGATATAGATACAACAGAAATAAAATATAGAGAAATTGTGATGAAATACTCAAAGAAAAAGAGGCAATAAAATGTTTTGTCCAAACTGCGGAAAAGAAAATCTGGATGATGCAAGATTTTGTATGCACTGTGGAGCGGATTTGAGTGAATACAAGGTGGAGATTTCGCCGAAGATTGAAGTAGCACCGAAAATATCTGTTTCTGCAAAGGCTGAAGGTGGCGTGGCTCTGAAATGGAAGCAGAAACCATACAGGCATATAGAGATAAACGGATATGGTAAATTACCTGTATATCGGAAATTTGTTAATCTCGAAGAAAAGGCGTTTTGCCCATTATACGGAAATTATGACAGCGTAGAGTTTGAATCAATGGCAAGGGAAGGAAGCCCGCTCTATTATTGTTTAGCTTGTGATAAATATTTTTGTTGCGATGATGAGCTTCCTGGAGATTTGGTTCATTGAAAAAGAGATAATAAAAATGTATTGTCCAAAATGCGGTAAGGGAAATCCGAAAGATGCAAGATTTTGTATGCACTGTGGAGCAGATTTAAGTGAATACAAGGTAGAAGTTTCGCCGAAGATTGAAGTAAAACCGAAAATATCGGTTTCTGCAAAAGCTGAAGGTGGAGTGGCTCTTAAGTACAGACCTAAAGAGAAAAAATACGCAGAGATAAAAGGAGAAGGGAAAGTTCCTGTTTATGATAGGTTTTCTGAGCTCGAAAAAAATCCTTTTTGTCCACGATGTGGGAATTATGATTCCTTAGATTATGTTGGCGAAAAGCAAGAACTTTTGAAGTGGGAAGTAAAGCGATATTTTTGTTATATCTGCCACGCTTGTGGCAAATTGAGTTTAATAGAGAAAAGTACGTTCGTATACAGCCTTAACAAAGTATATGAAATTGTTAGGGAAGGGAAAAATATAAAGATAATACAAGAAAAGAAGGAACACGGAATCCAACATGGTGACGTTGTAGTAGTAAATGTTAAAACTATCTTTTCCGATTTTGAGCCCCCTTTTATAGAGAAGTGGGAAAAAGCTGAGGTAGATATGTTAAGGGCAAAGGTTAAGGCTATATTGGATAAGGATAGCACGCAGGGATATGGTGCACTTCATGATACTTTGTGTCCATTATGCCAAGGGAATGGTGTGTTAAAAGGCAGAGGAACGGTGTATTACTATCAAGGACCCCTAACATTATCTTCCTTACTAATTCAAAAGTCAAGATATAGCTACCAGTGTACATGGTGTAACTCCATTATATTGGATACCTTCTGTGATGAAAATATAGGGAGCACAGTGGATAAGTATAGGGATAAATTTGAAGTAGAAGGTAGTGCTATAAATAAATTGCTGGAAGCGGATATTGTATTAGTGAATGTTAAGGATGCCTGCGATATGTGTGAGTCTGGTCCTTATGTAACGAAATGCTCGAAATGTGATATGAGGTTTTGCATTTCGTGTTTTGATAACAAACTACAACGTGCTGGACTTTTAGGAAAGAAAAGAATTTGCCCAAGATGTGGATCTAAAATTGAATTGTAAGGTAAACATGCACTGTCCAAACTGCAAATCGAAAATCCCGGAAGAAGCAAAGTTCTGCCCTAAATGTGGGGTTAATTTGAAGGCTAAAAGTCCTGATAAGGTTGCAGTATCGCCAAATATAAATGTATCTCCAACGATTTCCGCTTCCGGTGAGGAAGCTAAAGTTGAGTTCTCTCCAAATATAAACATCTCGTCCAGAATAACGACAGAAATTAAAGATGAGAAAATAGGCAGTATTGGAGAAGTTTTGGGAGAGGGTGCCACAAAGATAAGTGATAGCGTGGTGCAGCGAAGTGAAATAGGAAAAGGAGAGAGAAAGGAAGAAAAGGCATTCTCGAAATGCCCTTACTGCGGTGAGACTTTGGATCTACCAAAGACACCGAAGTTCTGTCCGCATTGTGGTGAGCAATTGAAATAAATTTGTTGAGGATAAGAAGGAGAGAAAATGAAGTGGTTTAGTAAAAAGCGAGAAGAGTACAAAGTGGATAAAGTGGAGGAAAAGACGGATACTGAAGGACTACTTAAGGAATCCGAAGATGTTGAGAAAGAAAGGAGAGTTAAAGAACTAACTAAGAAACTTGAGAGTGCATATACAAGAGAGGATGCCGTTAGAAATTTATGTCAGTATTTGGGAGCCGAAAAGACGGTCGACTTCTTAATAGAATCCCTTTATGATGATAATCCCGAGATAAGAGAGCGTGCCGCTTGGGCATTTGCATCTGGGATGTTTAGTTCTATAGTAGACAAAAACATAGTTAGTGATAAAGGGGTAGTTGAGCATTTGATAAAAGCTCTTCTACATGACGAGGATTCTAGTGTAAGAGAGATTGCTGCCAAGGCACTTGGGGAAATTGGAGATAAAAAAAGAACTGTTGAGCCTTTGGCAAAAGGCCTCTATGATAAAGATCCTAACGTGAGAAAGGAGGCTGCTTTTGTACTTTATAATATTGCTGGGATATATAAGAGGGAAGCAAAAAAGGCGGTTGGACCGTTGATAAAAGCTCTTCAAGATGAAGACACTAAAGTTAGAGAGTGGGCCACTCGGACACTTGAGAAAATTGGAGACGGAATTGAAGAGGTACCCTTAATAGAAGCTCTTGAGGATGAAGATCAAGGGCCTGAAGTAAGAGAGATTGCCGCTTGGGCTCTTGGAGAATTTAGACATGGAATGGCAGTTGGACCGTTGATAAAAGCTCTTCGTGATGAAAATTCTAAGGTAAGAAGAAACGCTGCTAAGGCACTTGGAGAAATAGGAGATGGAAGTGAAATTGATCTCTTAATAGAAGCTCTTGGAGCTGAGTATGAATCCCCTGAAGTAAGAGAAGCCGCAGCTTGGGCACTTGGAGAGATCGGAGAACTTAGGGCAATCCCGGCTCTTGAGGAAGCTACAGCAGATTTAGATGAGGATTTGAGGGAATATGCACGGGAAGCCCTTCAGAAGATTGAGGCAAGTCCTCTTTATCATCAAAATGAATTAGAGGAAGATATTGAAAGGGAAGATATTGAAGACAAAATAAGAGAACTCAAAGAAGAGGTAAATAAAGTTTCATCCCACCCACCGACTATTAGTATCGGTAGTATCGGCGAAGTTTTAGGTGCTGGTGCGATTAAGATGGGTGATGTTGGAATGGTAAAAGGAGGTATTGGTTCAACTGAAAAACCATTCTCAAAATACCCCTATTGTGGCGAGGTATTGAATTTGCGAAAAACGCCAAAATTCTGCCCTTACTGTGGAAAGCAACTGAGATAACATTCATTACCGTTTTATTGTAATAAATAATATAAACAGACAGGCTTTGAATAAAATAGAGATAGGATTTGTTAATTCTTTTAAAGTAGGTGAAAAAGTAGGAGGGGATATAAGAGAAATGTTTGGCAAAATAAAATGCAGTAGTTGTGGAGCAGACAACGATAAAAAGAGTAAGTTCTGCTCGCGGTGTGGCAGCCCTTTATCCGGAATAACATGCAGTAGCTGCGGTACGCCAGTAGGTCCGAATCAGAAATTCTGCCCGAATTGTGGCGCACGTATCGGTGAATTTGAAGAACCGAGGAGTAGCGCGACGCCAGTAGTAGAAGAGAAAGGCAAAATAAGAGTGTGGCAAAGGAACCTGAACGACTTTGCACAGCGATTGGAAGTCAGTGACATCAAAGGCTTGTTCAGCAAGAAGCTGACCGTTATGTCAGGAACGAAGGCGATCTTTTTACAGGGTGGTAAATTCTTCGGTGAGCTACCACCTGGGACGTACACCGTTGGTGGGCTTACCCAGACGATAAAGAACCTGAATCTTGCAGATAAGGCAACCGTAATCTTAGTAGACGACTCGGATGTCAGCCTGAACTTCAGCATTGGTGGGTTGAGAACGAAGGAGAACTTTGATGCCGGTGTGAAAGGGCGGATAGTGGTAAATACAGAGCAGCCGATTCTGTTCTTCAACAATCTCATGAAAGGTCGAGAACGTATAGCAACAACAGACATTGAGGTTATGTTTAGGAATGAGATGCTGAATCTGTTACAATCAAAGATCAGGCAGTATCCGTTCGATGAATTGTATGGCAATCTCGACTTGAAGAAAGAGCTCGAACAGGACTTTGAACATCAGTTGAACACGACGCTGAGCAGGGTTGGTCTAAAACTTGTATATATGCCGTACTTCGATTACGATGAAAGCTACTGGAAGGATCTGATTGGAAAAGGAGCTGAGATGGGAAAAGGAGAGCGAATAGAGGATCTTGAGGATACGCGGCTTGGACTTACGAAGCGTATGCGTGCACGACTCACTGATGATAAGATAAATGAACTTCAGAATGCAGAAGACCTTGAGAAGTTTTTGCACGAGCTCGACAAGGATAAAGTCATCCGCGAGAACGAGATGATCGACCTCAAGCAGATATTTGTGGAGAATCGTGAAGATAGAACATTTGCACGGAAGTTGATGTTCAAACGCGTTGAACAGCGGCATGAACTGGATATGGACGCCGAGCGTGCAGAATACGGACGGGAGAAGAAGATAAAGGACGCCGAAGCCAGAATCAGAATAGAAGAAACGGAAGACGAAGCAGATAGAATAGCTGCGGAAAAGGGAATCGATATACTCAACAAAATGCGAGCGGGAAAGCGTGAGGATGTAGCAGGCTATCAAACGCTTGACCTTGAGCGGTTACAGAAAGAAGCGGAGCTTGAAGAGCAGAGGCTCAAGGCACGTTCTGATGCTTCGGCTGAGTCACTCATATCAATGACGGAAGGTAAGCAGGCGGAGTATCTTACTGAATTAGCACGGATGGAGAAAGGTAAGGCGCTCACCGAGGAGCAGATCCTCGCTCTTGCCGCTGGCGATAGTGCTGCTGTTGCAGACGCGTTCAAAGAGAAGTACAAATCATTGAGTGCTGACCAGATAATGAAAATGTACGAGGGCCAGCTCGAGGATAAGGATAAGCTTGTTCAGACGATTCAGGAGATCTCGAACAAGGGCGATGACCGTTTGGAGCGTATGGCAGCCAAAGCGCTCGAGCAGATGGGCACTACGGCTGCTACGAGGGCGCAGGGTGCGGCACCCGGAGGCACAACAGTGGTGACAGGTGGAGGAGGTGGACAACCAGTTGTTGTAGGTGGGGGTGCACCACAGGCATCAGCACCACCTGTTCAAGAAGTGAAGAAGGTTGTTATGTGCCCGGAATGCAATGCTGAACTGCCAGTAGGCACGAAGTTCTGCACGAATTGCGGCGCGGGGATAGGGAAAAGGGATACATGATGCAGGATATAGGATACAAGAAAGTATGGATAGCGAAATAATATATCAGCATTTGGAATGGGTCAAAACAATCGAATCCAAGTACAAGTACGTTGAGCAGGAATCAGAATCAGAAGAATTCGATGCATTTTTTGCAGTTGCCGGTCGTGTTGGTGGTGGCGCTCTTGGATTGGCGTTAGGTAGCTGGGCTACCTGTGGCGCTCTCGCTGCAATCCTCCATAAGGCGGGCGAGAAGATTGACAAAAAATTAGGGTTATAAGATGACACGTGGAACAGTTCCGGTGGATTATGCCTATTGCGGCTCTACGAATTTCATACCTTCGAGAAAGATACTCAGGATCGCCGAGATGGTCGAACAGGTAAAGAAAGGTTCGAGAGAGCCAGTGGTAAGAAAGAAGGCTTATGAACTTGCACGAGAGGTGTGCAATGCCCCGTTGAACATTAAGGAGATGCGTGAGGACAATCTTCATGCGATTGCCGAAGCGATTTATGTGTGGGTGCGGGATAGGATTGCTTATGTTAATGACCCGGCAGGAGAGTATTTCCAGCCACCAGTCAAGACATTGGAGGTTGGTGCTGGTGATTGTGACGACCAATCCATTTTGCTTGCTGCAATGCTTGGGTCAATTGGTTTTGAACCGATTCTTGTAATCCTTCCGGACCACGTATATGTTGAACTGCTGGTAGGCGAGAAACAAGTGCCAATGGATCCGACTGCTACAAACGCAGCATTTGGAACACTGTCAGCAAGTATGGTGGAACATTTTACCGAGAAATACGGATTGGAATTTAAGGATTATCTGCGAATACCGATTGCACACCACGTGATAGTAACAGAAAAAAAGCAAGTTGTAAAGACGAAGACACCGCTGCAAATGGCGATGTATCTTGAGGAGAAAGCAGCAGCGTTATACAACGACGGGGATTATCGTGTCGCAGAGCAGCAATTTGCCAAGGCTGCAAAGCTGTATCACGATGCAGGACTTCACGCAGAGTCAAGAGATGTAAGAGAGGGTCTTTTTGCAAGCAGTAATTTCTGTATGGGCTGGGCGCATCTCACACAAGCAATGCATCTGGTTCTAAACCAAAAGCATGATGACCTTCATTTACTGCAATCAGAGCTCAATCAAGCCAGGTCTTGTTTTGCGATTAGCAAGCCGTATTTCGAGAATTTTAATAATAATAAAAGTGCAGCCGGGATTGCAAGAGAAGTGGATGCACTCGAAAGTATTCTGGATGGTTATCAGGAGACGTTGCTTGCTGATTTTTTAATGCATATCGGAGACCGTGATGCATCATTGCACCATTATGCAAAGGCAAGAGAGGTGTACAGGGAAGCAATGGCGAAAACTAAACTTCACGGGTTGAAAAGTCATGCAGAGCAATCACTGGACAGTTTAGCACATTATGAGAAGGTATCACAAACGTCTGCCCCGAGAGTCGAAACAACGACAGGAACAGCGAAAATACCGGATGCAGAGAATCTGTCAGAGAAGTTTGATATAACGCCCGAAGAGTTGAGAAGAATACAGGAGCAGTTGGTTAATGTGACTGGGGAGCGGCTTAGAAAAGAGTTCCTGTCATTATCAATTGAAACTGGCATTCCAATCAGCATACTTGAAGCAGTTCACAGCCGGACAATTGAAATATTGCTGAGGGTTGACCATCCGCATCCGAGGGACAGGTATGGTAATGTTGTGCGGGTTCATCCTGAAATAATGGAACAATTGGGTTTGCAACGGGTTGACCGCGCAAGAATCGTGTTTGGTGCGAAGGAATACATTGTAACGGTTCAACCGCTGGATGCGGATGATGGCAGGGATGTGATAAAGATTAATAAGATGGTGAGAGATGTACTGGGTGTGGAGGTTGGAGATATGGTTAAACTTGAGCGTGCATCTGGGGGTGGGATGTTTTGAGGAGTAGGCGAAAGCGGTAACAAATGAGGACAGAGGAGCTTTGTGAGAGGATAAGGGAGCATGAACTAAAGACGAGGAAGTTGAAAGGGGATGATTTTTGGATTGGTACAGGTTAAAATGTTTGAGAAAAGTGCTGGTGCTCATCTTAATGGAAAAAATAGAATGCAAAATAAGAAGACTTCTCCCATATCTGATCACAAGATGATAATAAATTCGATGGATGACCAAGAATTAGCAGAGATTTATATTACGTCGGATGTCTTAAAAAAAATAGAAGACCAATGTAAGAAATATGCAACTACTGACCCTCCTTTAGAGACTTTAGGTTTGTTGCTCGGCGATAGGTTTTATTGGAGGCAGACAAAAGAAAAATATACCCAAATTTTTAATGCCATTACAACAGATCTTGATGCTTCACCAGCACGAGTTAAATTTAATCCAATAGGTATAAAACAACTCATAAATGCATTTGACGAGATAAAAACGAGTGGCACCTCATGTCCACTTTGTGGAAAAAAATTGAGTGGAACTATTTGTAATAGATGTATTTATAATGGGAAAAACTATTCGTTGGATGAGATGAAAATAGTTGGATGGTATCATTCACACCCTGGTTTTGGAGTGTTCATGTCTGGAACCGACGTCATAACTCAGAGAAGATACTTCCCTAGAGACTTTCACGTAGCACTTGTTATAGATCCAATCAACGGGGATAGAGGATTCTTTAAAATAAAGAATAAACAGTGCTTATCTGTCAAATATAAATGTTATGAACAGAAGGGGGTTGAAAATGCAAACAATCCACATAGGTAATTTAGATAATGACCTATATGAAAGGCAAAAAAGGATTTCTTGGTGGGATCAAGATAAAATTTCAAAAGCAAAAGTATTAATAGTAGGCGTTGGTGCCTTAGGAAATGAAATCTGTAAAAATTTAGCTCAATGTGGTATCGGAAAAATGTTTATAGTTGATTATGATAGGATAGTAAAATCTAATCTTAATAGATGTATTTTGTTCACCCATAATGACATAGGTAAAGAAAAAGCGAAAGTGACAGCAAAGAGAGTGATGGAGCTTTTCCCCGATGTAAAAGCGGAGCCAATTTTTGAAAGGATTGAGGAAATAGATGAAAGTATTTATCAAAATATAGACCTTGCTATTTCTGGCTTAGATAATATAGATGTCAGATTGACGCTGAATGCATTTTGTTATTATTATAATATCCCTTTGGTAGATGGGGGAACACATGGAATGCGCGGGATGGTTCAGGTTGTGATTCCACCAAGCTCTGCATGTCTCCAATGTAGATGGAGAAGCTTAAGCGCGGATATTTTAAGCAAAAAATATTCGTGTGCCGGTGAGGTTATGGCAGTTTTCGAGCCGAAAGTGCCCGCTTTATCTACCAGTACTTCTGTAATAGGAGGTATCCAGGCAAGGGAAGCGATAAAGATCTTACAAAATATAGACTATTATAGGAAGAACAAGAAATGGCCTGAAGGTATTGTAGTTCTGGAAAATAAATATCTTTATTATGATGGAGAAAGAAATATATATGATATAACTAATGTTAGTATAAACCCAAATTGTGAAATACATAAATATAGGGGTAAGGAAATATGCCGAAAAGAATTGTAATAAAAGATCCGAGTACAGGAAACACAGCGGAGATGGAAGTGGAAGATAGTCACTTGGTCAGGGATATTATCGAAGAAGCTATAAATTTTTTCAAGCTTGAACGCGCGCCATATTGGTTAAAAAAGGGAAAAGACCAACTATCTCCAGATCGTACTGTGGGTGATGCGGGGATTAGAGAAGGGGATATTGTAGAAATAATCCCAGATCCAACAGGAGGGGTTTTTAATGGTAAGATATCCAAATGAGATTTGGAAGAGGCGATTGCGCAATGAATACGATAGACTGCTAAGCAGTCACTCTTCCACTTTTTATTTTAGAGTGAATGATGAAAATGTGCCCACGCAGTACAGAATACACTATAAAAACGTCCCAAGTTATTATAAGCCAAATGAAAACTCAGAGCCAAAGATAAGAAAAGAACACTCAGTTGAGATAACCTTAGATCGTGATTTTCCATCTAAACCCCCGGTTGCCAGAATGGTAACCTCAATATTTCATCCCAATGTTAGGCAGAGTGACAAAATAATTTGTATTGCGGTTATAGATAAATGGAAAGAAACTTTTTCCCTTCTTCAGCTTGTAAAAGATATAGAAACGTTTTTTGGGAAGCCTAATCCCAGCAGTCCCTATGATCTAGAAGCTGCTGAATGGGTGAGAAAGCACCCGATCCCATCACCGGTGGCTATCATAGAAGGAATAAAAATGGAACGTACAGGCCCACGTATAGTATCAGAGAGTACTTAACCTGAAAATGGTGAACAAAAGGTGGCTATGAAATGGAAGACGAAAATAATGAGCGTAGACAGGATAGATCGAGACCGAGAATCGTTTCACATGAAGAAGCAAGAATAATTGAGAAAGAACCCCCAATTTCAGTAAGAGAAGAGGAAGAGTCTATACGCCCACCAGAAAGAAGGAGAAAGAAAATACCACGACTGCTTAAAACCAATGATAAGTCACTAAAAATTTTAATTCTAAGCATAATTATATGCAGTATAGCGGCTGCTTTTGCTATCTCGATTCCACAATTAACTCACGTGAGTGATGAATACATTACAGGTTTACCAAAGGGAATAAATGAGGAAAAATATACTTTGCTGTTTGCTAATCATACCATATATCTCAAACAAGACGCTCCGAATGTAAGCTCAATTGTAATAAAAGCCCCTAACGGAATAAAAATTGAGATTCCTAAAGTCGGTAGTGTACCATTTATACCAGTTATTGAAGGAGAATATGAGACCTACTTTAAGCTTGCAGATGGCAAAATCTTTATTAACAAATGGATAGCTGTAAAATCGCCCCAACCAGAAATGAGTGTTACACGTGGCGTTAATGAAACGATTCTCATCTTAGACAATCCTTCAGAGGTTAATGCGGAATTCTTCGTTTTCTGTGGTGCTATGGAATATCAAATAGAAATACCTGCCCACAAAAGCCATGAATTAAGGATAGATCAAAACAAAGAGCCTATACATGCATTTGTGAACTATCCTGATCTAAAATTTTCTAAACACTTGTACAGTGGATAGAGGTGGTTTACATGGACTGGAAGAGTTGAAAATAAATTAGAAAAGTATCTTGGTGAAATAATAGATTAAAAGCGTATTATCTCGGTAGAATAGTTACAGAAGCATGAGGATACGCAAAGCCCTCGGAACATTTATAATAATCGCAATACTGCTTCTAGCGTTAACACCTATTGTAAACGGCGATTTAACAGTAGAAGTATCTCCCAATTCACTTGCTAAAAGTGGTAGCTTTGTGGTTTCTGGAACTGTTACGGATTCTGATCAAGTAGATATTGTCATAATTCATCCAAAAGGCAAAACAGGAACTGGAATAAGAGGGGGCAGCGGTATTACTACATATACTTTGTCAGGTGTGGGGCGCTCTTTTTCGAAGAAAATAGAAGTTAATGATGATGCAGATACGGGGAATTATCTTATCGTAGTTGTAAGCCCGGGACGAGATGGCGTGTATGGGATAAGAGAAGATAGCTTACGAAATATTATAGATGGTATAGGTGCTACCAAGATACAGAACCAGGTTTTTGCCATACTCCAAGACAGAACGGTTGATCAAGCGGGCAGTGACGATTTTATGTGGGTATCCTCATTAAGAGTTGGATCACCTCACATCAGATTAGATCCCGTTGAGGATGTAGTGGTTGGTGAAGAACTCGAGGTAACTGGTACTACAAATATAGAAGAAGGAACCACTATCTATATATCCTTAGAAGGTCCAATTGACCTAGGGTTCCAAATAGAATCAGTTAAAAACGGCAATTTCAGTGCGACATTTGATACCTCAGATGCATCAGTGGGCACATACACAATAACAGCGGATGATGGCGATGGGCATACTGATGAAACAACAGTGGATATTCTTCCAGTTCCACCCCCAACACCCTCTCCAACACCAACGCCAGCACCAACTCATCTTGTAACACCAAAACCTAAGCCAAGCTCTGGAACCGTCAATTTAGAAGTTATCGGCCCTAATGGTAACATGGTTCCGGGATTCACGCTATATGTAGATGGCAGTAAAGAAGGAACAGAAGGAGGGGATGGGAAATGGAAAATATCGGATTTATCTATTGGCAGTCATGAGATTAAGGTCTATAAGAGAGATTATGGCTACATTTCTAAGTCTATAAAAATCGGTTATGACGGTGATGTTGAAGATGTAACTTTAAAATTTGGTCATGTCACGCCTACAGCAATACCCACAGCAATACCCACAGCAATACCCACAGCAATACCAACACCGATACCCATACCACCACAGCAAGAGAATTTCAATGGCGGTTTTCTTTTGACACTATATTGGATTATCTCAGGCATAATAATAGGAATATTTGGAGTTAAAAGGTACAGAGCAAATACCTTCGAAGAATATTTCACGGTATTTTCTTCTATTCCATTTGTATTCGGTATATTTTGTTGCATATACTATGTCATTGGATGGGGTGCTGGATGGTGGGGTGCTTTTAGTGTAGGTGTAGCAGCGATTTTAGGAATAATATGGGCGAGTGTAGTGGTATTAATGTATTCAGGTGGGGAAAGCATAGAGTCATGTGTTGCTGGATTTGGGTTTCCGTTATGGCTTGCTGGTATCATACGTTATATTATCTCTTTTATTGAGGTTTTTGACAGCTCTTGGATTTTAGGCATATTAACCGCCCTCATTCCACTGTTTGTATACTATATTTTACAAAAACTAAGCGGAATGCCTTTACCAGAACCACGAATAATAGATTCAGGTCGGCTGCCACCAGATAGGATTCCACGTAGAATACCTCCTTCAAGAGCGAGACCATCCACTATTGGCCGAACTAATATCCCTTCTATTAGGACCAGACATGGATCAAATATGGAACAGTGTCCTGTCTGTATGAGGCCTGAAAGCGAGATTCCTCAAATATATAGATGTCCTTACTGTGGAAAAGTATATTGTAAAGAATGTGCACAAACCAAAAATAAATGTACCCACTGTGGTAAACCATTAACTTGAAAAAATGATAATAAAATTTATTTATACATCCCATACATATACATAGATAGCATTTAGGAGATATGATAAAAAATGAGCTTTACGCTATTTACATTTGTAATAGCATTGGTCGCCATTGCCATTTTAATTGTTGTACTGAAGAAAGCGATAACTACTCGTCCTATAGTTCTTAGAACATTCCCTAAAATTGTTAAAAATCCTCCTAAAATTATTAAAAATTCTCCTAAGATGGTTAAAAATCCACCTGAGTTATCCCTCAAAAGAACCATCTGGGACCCAACAAACAATAAACCAATAACGACTTCAGGGGAGGATAAGGAAATCCCAATTATCCCAGAAAAGAAGATAGATATCAAACGAGGCTACGAAATCCTACAAAACAGCGACCTAAGATTCGGTATCCGCATCGTGAACAACACAGGTTATGCGATAATGGATGTAGAAACCATACTCGACTATCCCAGAACACTCTTCTCTTTGAAAGACAACAAGATTCAAACGCTCGCCAACATCCATCCGAACGGCGAACGAACCACAACATACATACTGACACCACTTGGCTACATCCACAACGAAAAAATTGGCACCACCATATTATACAAAGACCACACGGGCAAAAAGCAAACCGTGCAGATGCGACCCAAAGAGGTGCATTGCGTATACCCGTTCCTCAGGGAAAAAGCGCTGCGTGAAGGTGAATTCGCACAACTTGCAAATACATGTGAATATCATCAGGAAGGGATGTCCTTTAGTGGAATCGGCGTCAATGAAATTGCGGAGTTCATCAAAGAAGCATGTGCGCACAGACTTTATGTTATCGGCGAGCATGAAATTGATACCGCAAAAATAGTTTATTTCGCAGGTGAATCAATAGGCGAAAAAGCGTATTATTTACTCACTGTCGTCATTCAGCCTTATAAGAACTTCATTCAAGTCGCACTTCGTGCATACTCGGACAAGCCTTATGGGCTGCATGGGTTTCTGAAGGAGATCGCGAACAGCCTCCAACATCTTGTAGGGACGGTTCAATCCGCAAAAGAGATCGGAATTATTGAAAACAAGCAGGTGATCAATATCATTGATTCGGTTGTGTGGAAAACGAGTATTGGTGGGGTTGGAGCGGATGAAACAGGAACAGGTGCGACTAGTGTTAATATTGAAGGCAGTGTTGTGCAGCGTACCGAGATTGGAGCGGTAAGAAAATGCCCACATTGCAAAAGAGAGGTGTCAGAGGATGAGGGGTTATGTCCTCATTGTGGAGAACAGGTGAAATAACCATCCATTACAGTTTTACCGTAACAAGCAATATAAACAGATAGACTTTTTGATTGGAATAAGGAGTTGGTAAAAATGGGGAAAAATAATTTTTATCAAAAAATCCTTGCAATTCTTATCATAGGGTTAATTTTAGGGGCTACGGTGCCCAGTGGTGTAGTGGCACATAAATCAGGGACTATACAGAATAGAGAGAGAGTGATAGGAGGCTATAGCATTTCCGAGCTTGAAGAAGAGCTAGGGACTGAGGAATATGGACATGATTGCTATGAAAACGATGATTATATCCTTTTAATTTTCCGTGTTGAAAAACCCAAAGCCTATCCAGAAGTTGCAAAGGTTAAGCTTGTTCTTTACGATAAGAATAGCGAGTGTTTTAGTGGTGACCATGAAAAGGCGTTTGAGCTATATAGAGACAGATACTTGAAAGAGCATAAAGAAGAGATAAATGAACAAATGGGGACAGCCATAGAGGCAGAAGGTTTTATGGAAGCTATCATTAGTTTAGATGATTGGACATCTGAAAACGGTAAAATACCTTCATTTATTGATGAGGCTCTTAAAGCAGCATTATTTGAACTTATAAGTTATATAATTGAAGCTCCGATAGCTACTGTTATAACTCTTATAAATATTGGTTTGATTCATCATACTGCGGATCATGCAATAAGCGATTTTGAGAGTGCTCAAGAAACAGAAAATAATAGGGTCAACAAATTATCAATTGAACTTAAAGAATATGATGAGAGTCCTTCTCAAGATGTGAAAAATGAAATATTAAACATTGAAAATTGGAAAATTGGAGTGTACAAGAATACATATATAGACTGGAGTGTAATACCACCTGAAATTAAGAAGGGATATGAAGTAACCGAAGGGCTTACCTGGAACCAAGTTTTCACCTATTACAAAGATGATAAATATAATAGGGCTGAAGGGTGGTTTGCTGATGGAACTGCAATAAATATATGCTATGCTAACGTGACAGGTGAACTTTGGGTTAAGGATGCTGATGAAGCAAAAAATAATGCGGTAGAGAAGATGAGAGAGTTCGTAAATAGCCCAACCCAAGAGAACTATAGAGATGCGTGGATAATGCTAGTAGAATCTGCCGATTTAATTAGGATATCTTACATTTTTGAGTCAATGATACACACACAGAATGCTGATGGTGCTTATAACTGCCATGCACCTTTGTTTAAAGAGCGGACAAGACCTTCGCGAATGATTTTGCCATATCCCTACTCCGATTCACTATATAATCTAAAGGGTTGGTATCACCCAAAAGAAGGCTTTGTGGAGTACTCTTCTTGGGATGCCAGTGAAGTATCTAAATGTTATCAAATGAAGAATGCTATAGATGCGAGTAAAAAAGCAAGTTACTGGAAAGAAACTTCTTATGGGATTATCACAAACTATTTACTTCTAAGTGGAAAGCTTGCCGATAACACTGAGCTTTTTGTCCCTGGTGAAGAAAATAAGGCTGACTTAACCATCACATCCCTTTCTTGGAGTCCCGAAGAACCAGAAGAGGGAGATGTAGTAACATTTTCTTACACAATCAAAAACCAAGGAACAGGAAAAGCAGGGGCTTCAAAAACTGTATTGTTTATTGATGGGAAAAAAATATGCGAAGACGATGTAAATAGCTTAGATTCAGGCGCTTACAGTAAAGAAACATTCAGATACGGATGGAAAGCAACTGTTGAAGTGCAGGAGATACGAGTTGTGGCAGATTATTATGGTAATGTTAAGGAGAGCGAGGAAGGAAATAACAGGATGGCAAAGATACTATTGGCTGGTGAAGGAGATATAACAAAAATCATTGATGAATTTATCTCGTGGTGGAACGAAAACAAAGACGAATTAATTGAATCAGCTCACGAACTTATCGAAGCATTCTTCGATTTCGTTGACGAGTTGATTTCGGAATATGAAAAGGAGAAATGATTGGGAGGTGTAAAAAGATATCCAAATTTGATAAATACTGACAACTATGATAAGTAAAATCTTGAAATATGGGATCATTGTCTTTTTAATTTTCACTATTTTAGCAATTAACCCAGTTAACGGAGAAGTTGCAAAGTCATTTGATTCTCCATCAAATGCACCCGGTGGTCTAGCATGGGATGGGGAATACCTGTGGTGTACTGGCTCTGTGGGGATCCCTGGTCATGGATGGGAGCGTTCGGAAATTTACAAAATAAATCCATCTAATGGAGAAGTAATAAAGTCACTTGACCTAATCGCCATGGGTATTACATGGGATGGAAAATATTTGTGGATCACTGATGGGACTACAATTCAAAAAATAGATTCCTCTAATGGAAAGGTTATAAAGTCATTTGATTCTCCAAGAGTTCGTTATCTCGCGTGGGATGGAAAGTACCTGTGGGGTGCTTTTGGGGAGAGGGAGTTTGAGGACATATTTGCCGATTACAGGTTGAATGAGAGTGAAAGGAAATATCTAAAGAAAAAATTAGAAGGGGAATTGGAAGGGGAATTAGAAGGGAATTATACTTTATATACAATAAAAAATCTAAGTACTTGTTATTATAATAATAAGATTTACAAAATAGATCCATTTACTGGTAAAGTCGTAAAATCACTTAATTCATCAGGATACCTTTCTGCTGGTCTTGCATGGGACGGAAAATATTTTTGGAATGCTGATTCATTTGGTGAAAAAATTTATAAAATAGATTCGTTCAATGGAAAAGCAGTAAAGTCTTTTAGCCCACTGGTAAATTGCCCCCCTACAGGTACTGCACCAAGAAATTGCCTTTCAGGTCTTGCATGGGATGGAAGATATCTATGGGTTGCTAATTTTTACGAGAAGAAAATCTACAAGATAGATCCATTTGGAGCTAACTCAGCAATTTCTTCAGCAGAAGAAGCTATTAAAAACGTAAGAGGAATTGGATTAAACAGTGAGGCAATAAGATTCTTAAATGAAGCGAAACACGCACTGGATGTAGGCCAATACGAGTTAGCATCGGATTATGCAGAAAAGGCAAAAGAGGCAGCTTCTCCTATCATGTCATACGAAGCGTTTTTTGGGTTGATTGCAGCGATTGTTGTTCCCTCATCAATTGTTTATTGGAAAGCAACTGCAAGGAGGAGAGAAAGGAAGAGAGAATATGAAAGGAAAATGGAGGAATGGAAAGCAAAGGTACAAAAATGGAAAGAAGAAGGTTATAAAGTAGATGAATTGGAGGAGATGTTGAAATGAAGGAGTTATCCTCTTTGAATAAAGCTTTGAAAATAGTTGGGATAATTGCAATCTTATTTTTTTTAGTTAGCACAGTTCAGGCTGAAGATTGGCCTACGTTTCATCATGATGCGAGGCATACAGGCTACACAAATGAGACGATTCCCGATGAGTTGGAGTTGATCTGGAGTTATAAAACAGGAGATTTTGTAATTTCTTCACCAGCAGTAGCAGATGGAAAGGTGTTTGTCGGTTCTCGAGATAATAAAGTCTATTGCTTGGATGAGGCTACAGGAAAATTGATATGGAGTTATGAAACGGGAGGTTATGTGGATTCTTCACTAGCAGTAGCAGATGGAAAGGTATTTTTTGGTTCTTGGGATCATAACCTCTATTGTTTGGATGAGAATACTGGAAAGTTAATATGGAGCTATAAAACTGGAGATTCTGTAATTTCCTCACCAGCAGTAGCAGATGGAAAGGTAGTCTTTGGTTCTTGTGATGATAAAATCTATTGCTTGGATGAGGCTACAGGAAAATTGATATGGAGTTATGAATCTGAAAATTATGGGAAGGAAGGGTGTGCGGGTTCGCCAGCGGTAGCAGATGGAAAGGTGTTTGCTGATTCTTGGGATGGTAAAATCTATTGTTTGGATGAAGATAGTGGAAAATTGATATGGAGTTATAAAACCGGAGATCATGTTGATTCGCCGCCCGTAGTAGCAGATGGAAAAGTATTTGTTGGTTCTTTGGATGACAAAATCTACTGTTTAGATAAGGATAATGGAAGACTTATTTGGAGCTACAAAACTGGTGGTATTATGAGATCTTCACCCGCAGTAGCGGATGGAAAGGTATTTTTTAGCTCTCATGATGATATAATCTATTGTTTAAATGAGGATAATGGAAATTTAATCTGGAGATATAAAACTGGAGGTTGTGGATGCTCTTCACCAGCAATTGCAAATGGCAAGGCATTTTTTGGCTCCGGTGCTCCTACCGATAGAATCTATTGTTTGGATGAAAATAATGGAGGACTTATCTGGAGCTATAACATTGGGAATCATGTGGGCTCTTCACCAGCAATTGCAAATGGCAAGATATTTGTTGGTTCTCATGATAGTAAAATCTATTGTTTTGGACTAAAAGCTCTATCTCTAATCAACAATGCCCAATCTGTAATTGATTCTACAAAAACTATTGGTGCAAACGCAACAGAAGCGGAAAAACTATTGCAACAGGCAAAAACAGCAGTAAACAAGGGTAAATATGAAGATGCAGAAAACTATGCAAATCAAGCAAAAGCAAGTGCTGAAAAAGCAAAGACTATGAGATTGATTTTGTATGGAGTTCCGATTCTCATTATCGTGTCATCTGTTATCGGTTATAGGATAACAGCAAGTAGACGAGAGCGTAAAAGAAGATATGAACAAAAAATAGAGGAATACAAAGCAAAAATAGAGCAATGGAAATCCGAAGGTTATGATGTTTCGGAATTGGAGGAGGTGTTGAAATGAAGAAAGCAAATAGTTATCCTTGGATTTTTGCAGTGATTTTTGGGGTTATTGGGATTCCAATTGGGGTACTGGTTTTTATTTTGATTACTCCAAAAGCTGGGGGGTTATTCATTGGTAGTATAATCGTTGTTGGATTTGTTATAATAGATTTTATTATTGCAGGTTATCGCATAGGGGAGTCAATTAATAATAGAATAGAAATAAGGAAGAAATATAAAGATAAAGTAAAACAATGGGAAGCAGAAGGCTATGAGGTGGAAGAATTAAAAAAGAAATGGGGGTTCAAATGAAAGATATAAACCAAATGGAGCGTGAATTTAAAGAATACGAGAGAAGAATCCAGCGATTAAAGGAACTTGAAGTAGAACTAAACTTTTTAAACACAGAAGGATTTGAATCCGAAGCAAACGCAATAAAATCAAAGCTAAAAGACCCGAAGAAAGTAGAAGAAATAGAGAAAGATATTGCTGCACTAAAGGTCAAAATAAAAGAGAGGAAGGAATGGAAAAAGACAACCCCGGGATTGTTTGATACCGCACAAAGGCTTGCAAACGAAGCAAAAAAATTATTTGAAGGAAAAGATTATGAGAGATCGCTTGGAAAATACCAGGAATCATTAAGAAAATTCGTAGATGCAAGAAATGGTGCAGAAGGGCTTAAAGATGAGGGACTTGTAAAAGCCATCGAAAAGGACATTTACAACGTGAAAAGGAGCATAATCGCCTGTGAAAATGCAATCGGCATTTCCTTCTCTGAAGATGCAAAGAAATCGTTTGTTGCAAGGAACTATGAAGATGCTATATCCACTTACAGGAATGCCATAGCGAAATTTGAAGATGTGGTTAAAGATGCGAAAGAAATAGAGGATTCAGAATCAGTAGAAAGGATACAAAACTTGGTAAAAGATGCTGAGGAAAATATAGAAAATTGTCATGTTGCAATAGATAAGAGGGAAGTCGAGAATCTATTTGGACAATCGAAATCGCTGCATGAAAAAGCAGCAGAGCTTGCAAAGAGGGGGGAGATGTTTAACGCTAAGGGCGTTTTAAGAGATGCGGAGGGAAAAATAAACACTGCTTTTGAGGTTTCCACGAAAAGGAAGTTCACAGATGCTGTGAATAAGCTAAATCTTCTTTTGAAGACGATAAGAGATGAAATGAATGTTATAGATGAGAAAATTGCGAAAGGAACAGGTTCTGTTGATTTCCGTAGAGATATCGACAAAATAAAAGATGTAGGAGTGCCTGAAGTTGAAATACTGGTTGGAAAAGAGATAGAGATCAAACGAGGCTACGAAATCATGCAAAACAACGACCTCAGATTCGGTATCCGCATCATTAACAATACAGGCTATGCGATAATGGACGTGGAGACCATACTCGACTATCCCCGAACACTCTTCTCTTTGAAGGACACTGTGGTTCAAACGCTCGCCAACATCCATCCGAACGGCGAACGAACTGCAAAATATACACTTACACCGCTTGGCTGCATTCACAAAGAAAATATAGATGCCAGCATCTTCTACAAAGACCACACGGGCAGAAAGCAAACCGTGCAAATGCGACCCAAAGAGGTGCACTGCGTTTGCCCATTTCTTAAGGAAAAAGCGATGCGTGAAGGAGAATTTGCCGAACTTGCAAATACGTGCGAACATATTCAGGAAGGGTTGTCGTTCAATGGAATCAGCGTCAATGAAATTACAGAGTTCATCAAGGAAGCATGTGCGCACAGGCTTTATGTTATCAGCGAACATGAAATTGGAACTGCGAAAATAGTTTATTTCGCAGGTGAATCAATTGGAGAAAAGGCGTATTATCTGCTCACTGCGGTTGTTCAGCCGTTCAAAAACTTGACTCAAATAGCACTTCGTGCATACTCGGACAAGCCTTACGGCCTGCATGGGTTTTTGAACGAGATTGCGAGCAGCATACGACACCTCGTGGGTTCGGTTCAATCGGCAAAGGAAATCGGTGTCATCGAGAGCAAGCAGGTGATAAATATTATTGATTCGGTTGTGTGGAAAACGAGTATTGGCAGGATTGGAGAAGGAACAGGTGCGACCAGTGTTAATATTGAAGGTAGCGTTGTTCAGCGGTCACAGATTGGTTTGGCGAGGAAGTGTCCAAACTGTGGTAAGGAAGTGCAGGGAGATGAGAGATTCTGTAAGGAGTGCGGGACAGAGTTGGGTGAATAGTGTGGATTTGAAGCAAAATATAATAGAATCAAGCAGACATTCCGGGGGTGTAAAGTTTATGGGTGTTTCTCATGGAATTAACCATTATTTCTTAAGTTGACTTAATATCTATAATAAAACGGAATATTTAAATGCTGTTAAACTTTAGATATACAGAGGTATGATTATGTTTAGAAACGAATCGCGGTTGATGAGAAATAGACGATCTGTACTTGCAATTCTAGTAGCACTGGTGCTTATGACATTACCCTTGCTTTTGGTCACTGCGTCTTCTCCATATGAAGCGGATGGCTGGAGTCCTTGTAAGCATCTTAATAATAATATTCCTCCGGCATGCCCATTGTACTGGTTAGAAAAAAAAGTGGCGGAAAGTAGCATCCCTAAAATTGAATTTATAAACTATCTTCCCGGTGATTTAGATACAGTAGAATTTCAGTTTAAAAAAGGCATCGAAATAGTGGTTCATGATAAAGTAAAATATGGTACTACAAAAATTTTCGAATTGCCCCCAGGATACTATGAATTTGAGATGTTGGGAAACAAAAATATATTTGAAATAAAAGAAGGTTATAATTATAAGCTCATTATGGCTCCAAAAGATGAGGACGGAAAACCCGTTGATATATCATCTCTACCATCATCACTACAAGAACTCAGAGAATCTGCTGATTTCGATGAACCAACATCATCTCAACCAACGACATCTGTGCCAACAGCGACACCCACGTCTACAATCGCAGAACAGACTGTCGAGACCGTCACCACGCCAAGCACAACTCGACAAGACACAACTAACCCGTGGATTGGATTCATAGGTGGCGTCATATTAGTGCTTGTAATCGTGCTGATCGCGGGTAAATTTTATGTAAAAAGACGGCGATCACCAGAAAAAACAGTAGCATCCACAGCCTCAGAATCTGCTCCACCACCTCAGGGACCCACAACAACAAAAGATAGCGTGGCGATTAAAATAAAACGCGGTTATGAAGTATTACAAAACAACGATCTCAGATTCGGTATCCGCGTCATCAACAACACAGGCTATATGATTGGCGATGTAGAAACAAAACTCGACTATCCCAAGACCCTCTTCTCTTTGAAGGGCAATGTGGTTCAAGGTCTCGCCAACATTTCTCCAAATGGCGAGCGAACCGCAGAATACATACTGACACCACTCGGCTGCATTCATAGCGAAAACATAGAGGCTACTATATTCTACAAAGACCACACTGGCAAAAAACAAACCGTGAATATGCAACCTAAAGCGGTACACTGCGTTTGCCCGTTCCTCAAGGAGAAAGCAATGCGTGAAGGCGAATTCGCAGAACTCGCAAATGCATGTGAATACATTCAGGAAGGTTTGTCGTTTAGCGGAATCAGTATCAACGAAATTGATGTGTTCGTCAAAGAAGCCTGTGCGCATAGGCTCTATGTTATTAGCGAGCATGAAGTAGATGCCGCAAAAATGGTTTATTTCGCTGGCGAATCTATTGGGGAGAAGGCGAGTTATTTGCTCACTGCTGTCATTCAGCCGTATAAAAACTTGACTCAAGTCGCACTTCGTGCATACTCAGACAAGCCATATGGTCTGCACGGGTTTTTGAACGAGATTGCGAGCAGTATACGGCATCTCGTGGGTTCGGTTCAATCGGCAAAGGAGATTGGTGTTATCGAAAGCAAGCAGGTGATTAATATTATTGATTCTGTTGTGCAGCGAACGAGTTTTGGTGGGGTTGGAGAGGGTGGAGAAGGAACAGGTGCAACAAGTGTTAATATTGAAGGCAGTGTTGTGCAGCGGTCAGAAATTGGCTCGGTAAGGAAGTGTCCAAGCTGTGGGAAGGAAGCGCAGGAGGATGAGAAATTCTGCACGGCGTGCGGGGCAATGTTGGAGTAAAGGGATAACGAAGCGATTTCTACAAAGTCAAAAACTCGTTCCACAATTCCCGTAACATGTTTTATAATCCTTTAACTTTAAAACCAATATTATGGACTTGAAGATAATAGACGAATGGACGAACCTCATAGGATACGAACGAGCGAAAATCGTAGCTGATGTCTTTTTCGACAAAAAAATAGACCACGACTTCTCCAATCTTGCACAGGGCGACCTCACACACATAAAAAAGAGCATTATCGCAGAACTGGAAGAAGTTGGCAAAATACTCATGGAATTAGACGGGAACATCTTAAGTCATGAGGAAATTATAAAGATGATTGACCTACTTGCCCGAGACCTCATTTCTAGGACTCTACCTGATGCATTCGTAAAAAATATTTCCGCGATGTTATTGGCTGAAGAGCGGCTTGGTAAGGAACTCGACGAGGAACTCAAATACATTAAAGGAGTACTCGATGGCATACACCGCCGTGAAGAAGAATTTGAATAGTCTGTTCATGTAAGCTGAGACCAGAAATCAGAGAATAGAAAACATAACTTTGGCTTCTGTTCTCTGACTTCCTTATATCTTCACAATTTCTCGTGAAAATCTGTGAAATCTCGTGGTTATAAAATCCCCATTCCCTATTCAATCTTCTCTCTCCTTATACCAGAACGTCACACTGAAACAGCACTTCTCCCCTTCCATTCTTCTTTCATACTTATCTATCTCACCAAACTTGCGCACAGCATTCCTTATTATCGGGTCGCAAGTTATCTCACAATTCTTCTTCTCACATGGCTCTCTCCTAATATCAAGGCTGACTTTTCGACCTTTGCGTGTCATCACAGTCTCGTGCGTGACTTCGAGTTCATTAACCTCCATATAATACTTGATGATATAAGCAAACCCATCTCCGAAATCAAGTACTTTATCTGGAAATGATTTCCTCAACCTGTCCAGTTTATCACTGATACCAAGAACTTCACTTCCAAATGGCGTCGCCACGTATAGCGTATGCTTCTCACCAACAATCGCCTCTCTTTCAAATTTAACAACAAGCCGGAGGTCTGTAAGCTCACTTAGCGATTCTGCTGCACGTGCCTTTTCTATGTCAACGATATGTGCAATCTCGATATTTCGATATGACTTTGATGAAAGTTTATCTAATACATCTGTCCGATTCTTTCTACTTAACGATTTGCACAGTTTTATTAAAGATTCTTTGCCTGGCATGAGTTACAATATTCCTGTAACGCTATTATTTATATAGTGATTATTTGTAACAACTATTATAAAGGTAGTAGTTTTATATAAAAATTGAGGTGAAAGAAAATGGAAAATTTTGGGAAATGGGTAAAAGATAGGTTTAAGAAAGACCCGATGAAGGTATCAACCGACGAGATTAAGCGAGACCAGTTAAAGATAGACCGGCTTGCGAGCATCAAGCGCGACGAAATCGAGGATGCCAATGAAAAGATATTGAAAACAATCCAGAAGGGCAAGGGGCAGAGTCGAGAGACGAAGATCAATCTCGCAGTGGAGCTTGATGTCTCAAAGAAGAAGAAAATGCAGTTGCAAAAGGCACATGAGAGCCTCATGAACCAGAAAAAAGCTCTGAACATGCTTGAATTCATGGTTGCGCAGAAGAGTGCTAAACAAGTGAGCACGATAGCAAATCGTATTTTTGGTATGGACGTTGACCGTGTATCAGAGATTGCAAGTGAGTTTGCAATTGAAGGCATGATGGAACAGGATAAGCTAAAAGAACTTGAAGGTGCTATGGTGGGGATATTTGGCGAAGAGCAGCTCTCGGAGGAGACCAAGCAGGCACTTGAGATGTGGGATGAGCTTGAAGCAGGTGAAATCGACGAGGACAAGTTCTTCAATGAAATCGAGAAATCGACCGAAAAGAAGATGGTCGTGAAAAGGGAAGAAGAAACGGTGTGAGGTGTGGGTGAGATAAAGAGGTTTGAGGATTTGAAATAAAATTCCTCTCAACCCTCAAACCTGATTCCTCAAACCCCAAACCTGGATCCTAAAATGACATACACAGACGAGTTCGAAACAATCCAGTATAACGAATTCATGAAGTATAAGAAGATTGCAGAGACGGCGATGGAAGATGAGGATTATCCTACTGCGGCGGATGCTTTTTTAACGGCTGGTAGGGCAATTGGAAAGCTTGCCAGGATAACTGAAAACGAAAAACTGAGAGAAAAACGCCTTACTCTTGCTAAGAACTACGTGCAGGTTGGAAAAGAGCTTGAAAAGGGCATCATCCCCGTAAAAAGCAAACCGAAAGAGTATAAGACAAGCGAAGAAGTATATGGCAGCACCGCTGGGACTGAATCAGAGGAAGAAGAAGGATTTGAAAAATATGTTGAACAAAACCTTGTCACAACAAGCGGGATAACATGGGATGACATAGGTGGATTAGACAGTATAAAACAAACGATCAAAGAATCTGTTGTGCTGAGTATAATAGAGGAGAAGCCGGAAGCAATCAAACCATGGAAAGGTATACTCCTCTTCGGACCGCCTGGCACGGGCAAGACGCTGTTGGCTGCTGCTACCGCAGGCTCGCTAAGCGCTACTTTCTTCAACGTTAAAGTCGGGCAAATCCTGTCAAAATACTTCGGCGAGTCATCGAAACTTGTGTCTGCACTATACGAGGTTGGAAGGAGGAAAGCTCCTTCCATTATCTTTTTGGATGAATTTGATTCGATTGCATTAAGCAGGTCTGGTGAAGTAGCGGAGTCTTCACGCCGTGTGTTATCTACATTGTTATCCGAGCTTGACGGGTTACAGGACAAAGATTCTAATAGTTATATTCTTACAATGGCAGCGACAAACACGCCCTGGGACATTGACAAGGCTGTTTTGAGCAGATTCCCAAAACGGATACACATACCGTTACCAGACAAGGAAGCATGTCGAGAAATTATCGAGATTCATACGTTTAAAGAAGGGCTTGAATTCGATGAGCGAATTCTTGAACAGGTTGCATACGAATGCACTGAAAAGCTGTTTGCTGGTAGGGACATCGCGACACTGTGCAATGATGCGATATGGAACATGGTGCGGTCAGAGAATCCTACATTAAGTAGCTTAGCAGACAAGCCAGTAGATGCGATAAGAAAGTATAAACTCAAGACTCGTGAACTTACAATTGAAGATTTCGAGAATTCGTTTGAATCTATGGAGGGTGCTGTGAAAGCGCATGACCTTGAGAAGTATGAAAAATGGGCGAAGGAGTATGGGAGTGATGCTTTTACTTGTTGAAGACTATCTAAGCTCTTCTGATTCCCCTTCACGAGGGGACACTTTGGCCCTCTTGGCTTCTGCACCAATACAGGTTAAACGGCATGGGAAGGATTTTTACCATTAGGCAGATTAGATTATGAGGCATCCGTTTTGGGGTTTCAATTCAAATCATTAATAATTCCCCACAGTATGGACAAAATTTAGGAGTTTTTGGTAGATCTATCTTTTTCCCACAATATGGACAGATTGAGAAACTATCTTGACCGCCAATATTTGTTCTTTGAAAAAGTGCATCTCCACCAATCTCTATTTTAATACTATGGTCATCTTCATATTTTATCCTTTTATCATAATTTGACTTTGTTTCCCTTACTGAAATAATGTCAGGTAGATTAGTTGAATAGAAGATATTGTATTCATTTTCAATCAATATTCCTGTATTTCTATCGTAATATCGTAAGGTATTATTTACTAAACTCTTAAATTTTTGGCAATGGAATTTCCACCCACCACCAATTGCTCTTTCTTCTTCACCAAGATACTCAAATTGTGTATCAAAAATTTGTAAAGCCCATAAATGAATGATTTCATTTTGTTTAAGACCTATTTTTGGGTTAATCCATAGTAATCCATAATAAACATCTCTTTCTGGGTAAATGATACTCTTTTCTTTTGACCAAATCATGACGATTTCATTATTTATTCTTTTAGTATAATACGTATCAATTCTGCTGTCATCTTTTGTACGATATTTCAGAAAAACTTCTTCTTTAAGCCAATAAGGAATATATGCCATCTATATACCTCCAATCAGTAGTTTAATTTTAGATATTAAAAAGATATATAAATATTTTTTTTTTCAACTACTGATTACCCATCTTTGTACTCCTCCTTACCTTCTCTCTTTCCCCTTTGCTCCAAACAGCGTTTTTATAAATTAAAACTCGTGAGCTGACAATTGAAGATTTTGGGAATTCGTTTGAATCCATGGAGGGCGCGGTGAAAGAACATGACCTTAAGAAGTATGAAAGATGGGCGAAGGAGAATGGGAGTGGGTGAAAAGCCCACCGCCGCCTTCGTGATTCTCCATCCCACCAGAGGTGGCGGGTAAGTATCTCTCCGTCCGGCAAACACCGGCGCAGGATAGCGGTCTGGTCATCGTCCACGCACGGGCACTTGGACATTCCCCCATCATTGAAGCTTTCTGTTCTTTCCTCGTATTTCAACGTAAATATTTTTAGTATAGTGTATATTATGGATTTTTCGCGCCCGCCTTGCGGCGGGCATCACCGACGTTGTACCTTCAGCTGTGCGGCTTCGCACGCACAGCCTTCAGGGCAACGTCCTATCAGCACGTAAGTAGTAAAGTGGTAAAGTAGAAAGTAGTTACGTAGACCTCAGAAGGCGAAAACCGAGGGCGTAGCGGCGGGCGCCCGAATCGAAGCAGTAGCGACTCGCCGAGCGGCAGCGCCCGACGCCGTCGCGCCAGCAACCGCCTCGGCTGACCCGGTCGGCGCCATCTCCACTTTCCCACGCGCTGCCATCTGTGGGTACGCCGTCATAGTCGCTATGCCATTTATCCAGCACCCACTCCCAGACATTGCCGTGCATGTCATACAGACCCCATTGATTGGGCTTCTTCTGACCGACCGGATGCGTCTTATCGCCTGAATTTTCATAATACCACGCATAATCGCCAAGTTTCGATTCATCATCGCCGAATGAATATCCTGTGGTAGTGCCAGCCCGGCAGGCATATTCCCATTCTGCCTCTGATGGCAGCCGGTACTTGTCTGTACCCTCTTTCTCATTTAGCTTCTTGATGAATTCCTGCACGTCGTTCCATGAAACTGTCTCAACGGGCAGATCATCGCCCTTGAAATTGGAAGGATTGCTTCCCATAATCTCTCGCCACTGCTTCTGTGTGACTTCATATTTGCCCATGTAGAACGCCTTTTCGATATTTACATGGTGGACTGGTCCTTCATCACTATACCTACCCGCTTCATCTGACGGCGAGCCCATCTCAAACTCGCCCGCAGGTATCAGCACGAACTCCATGCCGATGGTGTTTGTGATAGTCTCCTTCTGGTTGGCTGCTGGTGTGGGCGTCTGCGAAACCGTTTGAGTAACCTCGGGAGTATGAGCCATTGGGGGGGTGACAGTGTGTGCAGGTAGCGGTTTTGTTTTCGAAAGCTCAGGTGCATCAGTCGAATCAGGCGCAAGCATCCAGTATCCCAGCAGCGGCAGCATCGCACTCAGCACGAGTATCACAGCTAAAATTTTCTTTTGCGAAGTTCCTCTTTCCGCTTCCCGTGTCTTTAACTCTTCGCTTGCCCTCTTTTCTCCCTCTCTTTTCCTCTTTTCAGCATCTTCTCGCGCTTTCTTCTCTCTCTGTTTCCATTCCTCTTCTTCCCTGCGGAGCCGCTCTTGCTCTTCTCTATCCTTCTGTCTGCGCAGTCTCTCTTGCTCTTCCTTTTCTCTCCTCAGCCGTTCTTCCTCATCCCTCCGCCTCTTCGCCTCCTCATCACCTTTTATCTCAGTCCGTTGCACTACGCTATCCTTGATAGTTACAGACGCAGCTCCCTCACCAGCAGCAAAAGACGTCCTCTGCACAACCGAATCAATGATATTGATGACCTGCTCCTTCTTGATTATCCCTATCTCACGCGCACTTGCGACGCTCGATACAAGATGACGCAGATTGTCTACTATCTCATTCAAAAAACCGTTCAAGCCGTGTTTTTTGTCCGAAGCTGCACGTAGCATAACCTGAGTGATGCCATCGTGCTCATTAACAACAGCAGTGAGCAGATAATACGCCTTTTCTCCAAGCGCGTCGCCTGCAAGATATAGTATCTTACCCCTATCAATCGAAAATTCATCCACACGGTACAATCTACTCTTGCAGGTGTGAAAAATAAAATCTACAAGTTTATTGACTGATATGCCTTCGAAATTAACACCTCGCTCTTCTAAGTATCCGGAATTAGAAAGTGCAAGGAAATCAGCTCGTGTAAGCGATTTCTCTTTCAGGTATGGGCATACGCAGTGCACTTCCTTAGGGCGCATCTCCTGCGTGTGCCGCTTCCACTGGTGATCTTTGTAAATGACTACCACGCCGATTTCTTCTTTGTGGATGCAGCCACGCGGTTTTAGTATGAATTCCGCTGTTCGTGTTGTTGTAGGCGGAATCGTGCCGAGTTTCTGTACCTTACTACCCTCAAGTACAAAAAGCGTCTCACTGTAATCCAGTATAACTTCAACATCGGAAATAGCGTAATCACTGCTGTTGATCACCCTGATACCAAACCTGATGTTGTTGTCAGGCAGTACTTCATAGCCGCGTTTTAGCTCGAGTTCGCTCATTTTGCAAATTTGGCTCTACCTCTTTTTTATTTGCCTTCAAGGAAATATAAATATTATTTGATAGAGACCGTCACGCCATTCTGATGTTAGCGTTTTGTAGTTTTTACGTAGTATAAACTCAAGACTCGTGAGTTTACAATTGGAGATTTCGAGAAATCGTTTGAATCAATGGAGGGTGCGGTGAAAGAGCATGACCTCAAAAAGTATGATAGATGGGCGAAAGAGTAGGGGAGTGGGTAACAAGTACAGGCATCCTTTCTTTGTGCCTACTTTTTCTCCACCTCGCCTTTCCACGTGACCCAATCTTCCATCTTCACTTTTTTACCCTCGTCCGCTGCTCCTGTCGCCCCAAACAGCATTTGCGTTATGCGCTTAACCGCAGCCGCCGCCTTCGGGTGCATCATCATAAACATATCACCGCCCGCTACCCCCAATGTCAATCCCGTCATTATCTCATACAAAGGACCTCTATTCGCCGCAGGTCCCCAATCAGAATCCTCCCTGATAGGCGAATCCTTCATCCACGCTTCTCTCGCACCCCACGCATTGGTTATACCGCATGATATGGGAAACGCCAAGTCCGTATCGCCCTTTAACGCCGATATACGCATCCTTTCTATATTCGTAAATGCATAATCCAGACCATATCCAAGCGCAGCAGTTGTAGGGTCTATCACTATATCTTCGCGCGGCACGCCTAATTTGAATAAGTACCTGTTCAAAGTCTTTTGTGCGTTTATGTCAAGCTGTGTCCACGAAAGAATAACGTGCCCGTGTTCCAGCGCCGCCTTTGCTATTCGTTCGTAGTCCATATTCAGGTTTGCGGATGCAATTAAACATCTCTCGCCCTCGGCAGCTTCAGCCGCAGCTTCCAGCACACCCGGGTCTTTGTCCGGGTTGCCTGACCCGCCGATGACAAGGGGAACTTTTACCGCTTGCAGCACTTCCTCTACCGTCTTTGCCGCTTCTCTCGCCGGCGTATCCTTTATCGTTGGGTCCGTGCTTATCAGATGAATTGTAACCATATCAGCCCCGAATTCACGCACATTCTTCTTCGCCCATTCCCCGGGGTCTTCCATCACGTCCTCGTAATGCCCCCG
>Ga0114922_10000445_pt1 | contig 39503 bp, 34 predicted proteins | sample AartaG_FD_100975 | JGI IMG/M metagenome (GOLD analysis project Ga0114922, IMG submission 100975) | Deep subsurface microbial communities from Aarhus Bay to uncover new lineages of life (NeLLi) - Aarhus_00045 metaG | ecosystem: Environmental > Aquatic > Marine > Oceanic > Sediment | place... | reverse complement strand
TCTTGTACTTTGACATCAGCGTATCCTTTCGTTGGTCGTGCTTCCACGACGTTTTCGGTTAAAACTTCACCGAAAGGCTACGCTACTTTTTTATCAATTTCCACACCTTTTGAAATTAACTCCAAGGTGTCCCTCCGCGGTACAGATGTCTATTACCAGATATCCGAAGGTGTTACTTTCGAGGACAATCTAATAGAAACGAACAAATACGGTTACGTGGCAGCCTATGCGACACAACTAGGAATATGGGATAAAGAGAAATTGCGCTTCGACAGACAAGAATGGGTGCCGGAGCTCAACGCAGTAGCATACTTGTATTCCAAATCAGGTGATGCGAAGGTGACAAAAGCAGCCCTCAGTACGGACAAGTTCCTAGTCGGCTTCGTTCCTCACACTGACTTTCCCGTAATCGCAGATGTACCCTCTCTAGTGCAACATCACTACAGTGTCCTCGGAATCACCGGATGTGGGAAAACCACCTACGAGATGGATCTCATTGAGAAGAAGCTGGAATGCGGGATAAAGGTTCTGTGCTTTGACATAACCGGCGATTACGCCGTGACATTCGCAGAAAAAGGTTGGAGTTGCACCCCATTTCTAAGTCCAGAACAGTATAAGAAGCTGAGTAATGAGATCACCAATGTGGAGCTTTTGAACGCCAGCAAGCCATACTATCGCAACAAGGGAGCTATTGAGGCAAGCGAAGGGGAAATAGCCAGAGTCCTTCGTGAGTGTGTAACCTCGTTTCTCTCCGGTAATCAGAAATTATTCCTCATTGAGATTGAGGAGTTGGCAAATGTGACCAACACACATGACTTCTTTTTCCGTGTGTTGAACCAACTCTTCGCATACAAGAAATCAACTGCCAATGATGACCTGGTTTCAATTGTGTTCGAAGAGGCCCACACAATCATCCCCGAGAAATCTGCGAGCACCGTTGACTACTGGCAGGCAGATCGTTTCGTCGGCAAGATATCGCAAATCACTCTTCAGGGCAGGAAGTACAGAATCGGCTTCACTACGGTAACTCAGAGAACTGCAAATGTGGCAAAGACAATCCTCAATCAATGTAACACCGTGTTTAGCTTTGCGTGCTTCGACAGGACTGCGATAGAGTTTTTGGCCAACTACTACGGCGAGGAGTACGCGAAGACTTTGCCGAATCTCGGTGCCTACCAAGTCCTTGCTGCTGGCAAAGCTGTAAACTCTGATCTGCCGATGATTGCACAACTACCTGCGAAGGACAAAGACGATCTCGTCGATATCTTGAAGGCCAGACGTGAGTTCAAGAAGTCGACGCCCGCGGAGGCAGAAAGTCCCGTCGAAGGTACCTCTCCTGCGAGCGGTGAAGATGATGACTTGCCATTCTGAGCTGAGACACGGCCCCTCCCCCCCCCTCGCATCTCCGCACCCCACCCCTGCACTCCCAATAAAACAGATTTGCCTGTGGACATAATCTGTTGACAAGACGTCCCTTAAGATGTTAATTGGCCCCAAGATCGATCGGCGGCTTGCTAAAATACGCAGGTAGGCCCCGTTTGGCCCGGTACGGAAAGGAAATAAGCGATACTTGCTTGAGGATGCATAAATGAAAAGAACGTCGATTCTACTAACAGTCGTGTTGCTCCTGATGACAGGTCTTTCCGCTAATGCCCAGGAAGATGAGGAACGCGATATCCTGGAGCTCTGTTTCACCGGCGGCGCAGGTGTCCCGCTTGAGGCTATGGGTGACTGGCACGACAGCCTCGGCGCCAAGACGGGCTGGAGTGTGGGCCTTGATTTCGGTTACTTCGCCACCTCGAATCTGGTTATCGGCTTCAATTTCATCTATACCCAGATGGGTATTGACGGCCCGGATGAAGTGTCGGACTCCTACCATCGGCTATACAACCCCAACCTTTATGCCAAGTACTACTTTATCGGTGAGAGTAATCTCGAACCATACGTGAAAGCCCACGTTGGTGTTGAGAATCCCAAGTTCACGACATCACTGGTGTTGGGCCCCAAGTACAAGGCGATATCGTACGATCCATCGCTTGCCTACGGTATAGGAGCCGGCCTGTTCTTCTATAGCGCCGATTACAGCGGTTTGTTTCTCGAGGTCAACTACCACCGCGCCATGACCGGCGATGCCAGTGTGGAGTTCATCGATCCTCAGCAGCAGACGCTTGAGTTCGAGGAAGACCTCAGCACGCTGGACATTCATATCGGAATCAGGATGCTGGTAGGTTCCGACGAGTAGCGTTCTGCGCAGCAGCCTTCCGCCCGCCGCGTGCCCGGCGGGCTTTTTTTGTTTGCCCCCAGCGGCAAATGCAGCTAAGATGACCCCATGACCGATCGGAAGCTTATCGTAGTCGACGACGAGGCCGTTCAGCGCGATCTCCTCTCCGGCTTCCTCACCAGGAAAGGTTACCTGGTTAGCGCTTTCGGCAGCGGCGAGGAAGCGCTGGAGGAATACCACAAAGTGTTCTCTCCACTGGCGCTGGTAGACATGAAAATGCCCGGCATGGACGGTCTGGAGCTCCTGCGCCGTTTGCGAGAAATGAACCCGTTCATTCAAGTTATTGTGCTGACCGCATTCGGTTCCGTGGAGACGGCGGTTCTGGCGATCAAAGCCGGCGCCTTTGACTATCTGACCAAGCCCGTGGAAGACCTCGAAGAACTCCTGCTGAAACTCGACAAGGCGGCTCAACAGAACCGCCTGGTGGTCGAGCACCAGGTGATGAGCGAGCGGCTGGCGGAGGCCTTTCCCGCCTCGGAGATAATCGGCGAATCTCCGGCTATCAACAAGGTGAAGGAACTGATCTCGCTGGTGGCTCCCAAGGACGCGACGGTCCTCGTGACCGGCCCCTCCGGTACCGGCAAGGAACTGGTGGCCCAGGCCATACACGCGCTTTCGCCCCGGTCAGACAAGAGACTGGTGGTCATCAACTGCTCTGCTTTTCCGGAGACGCTGCTGGAGTCCGAATTGTTCGGGTACGAGAAGGGTGCTTTCACCGGCGCTGAGAAAACCAAGCAGGGTCGATTCGAGCTGGCCGACGGAGGTACGCTGTTCCTGGACGAAATCGGAGAGATGCCGCTTTCCATGCAGGTGAAGCTGCTGCGCGTGCTTGAGGAGCGCAAGGTGCAGCGGCTGGGTTCGGTACGGGAAATAGCTCTGGACATCAGGATAATCGCGGCCACCAATCGCGATCTGAAAGACCTGGTGACTCGCAAGGGATTCCGGGAGGATCTTTTCTATCGTCTCAATGTCATCCAGATCGGCCTGCCGCCACTGAAAGACAGAGCCGGCGACATTCTTCTGCTGGCCGAGAAGTTCATCGGGAAGTATGCTCGGAAGATCGGAAAGGAGGTCACCGGCGTGGATCAGGCGGCGGCGGACCTCCTGGCGAACTACAGCTGGCCCGGCAACGTCCGTGAGTTGGAAAACATAATCGAACGGGCCATGGTGCTGACGCGGTCGAACCGGATCACCAGAAGCGACCTGACCGGGTTGTCTGTAAAAGAGATGGTAACCGGAGTCGCGGGCGGAATACTGCCTCTCTTGGATGTTGAGAAACGCCATATTCAAGTCTGCCTCGATCAACTGAACTGGAATCTTGGCCTGTGCGCCGAGAAACTCGGCATACATCGTAACACCCTGCGGTCTAAGATCAAAGAGTACTCGCTCAGCAAGAACCCAAAATAGACAATAATTGTGCGCCCCGCCCTGACCTATGCACAGATATTGTGCGAGCGAAACTCATTTAGCTGCCCGCGCGATTGTTAATCCCCCAATTCATAACAGCTTACAGGTTGCGGCACGGCATTTGTTTTACTCCGTTGCGAAGGACACAGAGCTTTCGGAAGGAGAACAAGATGATTAAGACAATAGCAAAGCTGACGATCCTGCTGGGGGCCCTGTTGGTAGCGGGTTGCGAGGATAACGACTGTGTATTCTGCGACTCTGACGACGTCATTATCTTGGATCCGGCGCCTCAACCTCCCCAGGGTGTCTATTCCATAACCGGGGATGATACGGTATATGTATATTGGAACGGCCCTTACGAAGAAGACATAAAGGAATACATTATTTGGCGCTCGTATGAGGAGTATGACAATTACGTGGCTGTGGGGTACCGCCAGGCGGAGCATAATCCCAATCTCGATCTGATCATCTACGAGTTCAAGGATGACAGTGTGACCAACGGAGTCACTTACTTCTATGCCGTCACGGCGGTCGATGATGCGGACCAGATGTCGGAGTTATCGGCGGAATCGGTTTTCGACACTCCCCGGCCCGATGGACGCGCTGTCTTCTATGACCGCGCTGCGCGGCCGAACCAAGCCGGGTTCAGCTTTTCACCGGCGACCGTGGTCCCGTATCCCAGCAGCGCCGCCCATGTCTATGTCGATCGCGGCGACAACGGCGTTTTCTACATCAATGCCGCCAACATAGATGTGGAGATCCAGGGGATGGGGTTCACATACGGTTTTGATGATATCGGCTGGGCGCCGCAGGAGGGGTGGTCCGCCAACGGCTGGGCTGAAATCGTACCGGGTCACAGCTACGTGGTCGGAATCAGGGACAATCATGGTGACTGGAACTACGCTAAGATACGAATCCTGGCGACCGATGAACAGACCGGCGAGGTCAGCTTTCAGTGGGCCTATCAGCCCAGTCCCAACAACCCGGAATTGGTAGCGCCTCCGGAGATCGGGAACAAGGATACACACGAGCCCGAAGCGGACGCGCAGGACATGTAATACAACTGTTTGGAGCAGAAACAGGAAGGGTGAGAAAAATGCTACACAGAATCCTGAACACAGTGACGGCGACCATCCTGTTGGTGATTGTTGCCGCTGCAGGGGGATCAGCTCAGAACGCAGTGCGAGACTACGATGATGACGGCGCATACATGGACCGGGTGAGAGTCGATCGGTATCTTGACGTCGAGGTCTGGACCAACCACCTCGACGGTGACTACCACGTGGGCGACGATATCACAATCCATTTTCGTACCAACCGGGACGCCTTCGTGGCCATCTACTCAATCGACACGCGCGGTCGGGTCAACCTGTTGTTTCCATCCCTGCCGGGAGGCGACAACTTCGTGTACGGCGGAGCCACCTACCGCCTTCCCGGCCCCGATGACGATTTCGACCTGGTGGTGACAGGCCCCGAGGGAGTCGAGAACATCCAGGTGATCGCTTCCCGCGAGCGGTTTTCGATTCCCGACTGGCACCCCGTCTCCGGTCTCGTCTGCGACTGGGACGATCGCCACGATTACCTTGACTACATCAACGGCCGGTATTTCGTTCGCTACGACGGCCAGCGGTTCGCCTTTGACCGCACGGCCATCTACGTCTATGAATGGGAGCCCAGCTACTTCCGGCCGGTTTACATGCCCGTGTACCCGTCGTGGACGGTCTGCGGCAATGTGTATTTCGATTACCCCTGGGGTGCGTCCATCTATGTCGATGGTATCTACTGGGGTTGTGCGCCGCTGTACCTCCCGCGGGTTTACGTTGGCTGGCACACTTTCACCGTTTACGATCATTGGGGCCACTGCTGGGAGTCCAGCGTGCACGTTACGCGGTACAACACGGTGGTGCTCGATCGGACAGTCATCGTGACTCGCCCTACCACGATGTCCAAATACAAGGAAGTGCGCTTTTCCGGCTATCGCAACCCGGTCACAAGCGGCTATCCCAAGTTCAACGAGAAGAAGACCATAGCGCTCGGTTCGGCGGCTCCGGGAGTAAAAGACAAACCCGGTGGTACAAGGACCGGGTCCGACCTTGATGGAGCCGGGTTGACCAAGTCCAGGCGGTTTGTGCGGGGAACGGCGGAGTTGGTGGCGACCGATCGCGGCCTGGAGACGGTCGGGGTGACGGCGAGCGCCTCAAAGCGGTCCCGGGGATATTCCTCGGGATACTCCGGCAACTCGAAGAAAGCAGCAGGTCGCTCCACAGGAGGAACTATCTCCAGGGGCAGCGATTTCTCAACAAACAGATCGTCAGGCACTGCCGGTGGCCGGTACAGCGGATCAGATCAAAAGCGGAGCTACCAGCGAGGCAAAGCCCTGACACCGCAGGAGAAGACGCAGGTCGGCGGAAATAAGAGCGACTCGAAGGGTTCGCAGGACTATTATCGGAAGAAATCCGGGTCAACTGACAGGGGTAAATCTGACGGACGGAGCATCCGTTCGAGAGGCAATACCGGGAGCGGCAAGTCAAAGAAATCCGGTACGACCGTCAAGTCCGGCGCTCGGCGCGGGGATTCCGGCGGGTCCAAGTCAACTCGGCCGACCGTCAAGCAGTCGGGTGGTGGTTCTAAGTCTGGGTCATCAAGCGCGGCCGCCAAACCACCTTCCAAATCGAAGACCTCCGGCACCCGCTCAAAGGGTGGCGGCGGAAGACGATAACAGGATTAGATGTTGCTCAGTGTGACCACATATGGTATCATAATGCTGGAGGAAGACCTATGAGAAACGCTCTTGTCGCTACCATTGTTATCTCTTTGCTGCTGCCGCTGGGCGGGAACGTTTTGGCCGTTGAGAAGAAGAAGAACAAGAAATCACAGACCAAGATTACTGTGACTACCGAGAAACAGGTCCCGGCTCGGAAAACTACCGCCGAACAGAGCAAGACTGTCGAAGTGGATCAGAAGAAGTATGACGACTTCATCGACAAGAACAACAACGGGATCGATGATCGCAAAGAGAAGCTGGTGCCCAAAGCCACAAAGAAAGAAAAGAAGAAAAAAGAGCCCCAGAAGAAATAAGCATCAGGCGCAGATCACAAGCTCAGGCCCATTGCCGTTTGGCAATGGGCTTTTCTTTTTCCACCACAGAAAGCGTTCACTCCCGGCACAAAAAAGATGGGTACCCGGCGATCAAATAGACTTGACTTAATGCTGGGGAAAATATACATTGACGGCACTCTGACAATACGGCTGCCAATGTGGCAGCCCAATATAACCGTTTATGACGTATTGAAATGGCGTTTGAAAACCTGACAGAGCGCGAGAAGCAGATTCTCTACAATCTGGTGACGCACTATATTTCGTCCGCAGATCCGGTCGGCTCACGCGTCATAGCCAACCGGTTCAAGATGGGGATTTCGTCCGCCACGGTACGCAACACGCTTCAGGATTTGGAAGAGGTCGGGCTGGTCGAGCAGCCGCATGCGTCGGCCGGACGTGTGCCGACCGATCTGGGCTACCGGGTTTACGTTGACTATCTGCTAAAGCCCGATGACCTGACGCCGGCTGAGAAAGAGTCTATTCGGCAGTCGATTCTCAAGGAGGGTCGGGGAGTCAATGAGATATTGGGGCAGACCTGTCGCGTGTTGGGGGACATAACTCACCAGTTGGGTGTATCAATCGCTCCACGCTTTGAGGAGGGGATTCTCAAGCGGCTGGAGCTGATTCCCGTTACCGAAGAACGGGTGATGGTCGTTGTCGTTGTCAGGTCGGGTCTGGCCAGAAGCCTGATCATTGAGATCGAGACGGCGATCCCGGAGAGTTCGCTGCGGGAAGTGGAGGCTGTTTTGAACGAACGCCTCGCCGGTCTCACGTTGGGCACCATCCGAAGGACAATCTCCGAGCGCCTGGCCGACGTATCGGGAAGCGGTCGGTTAATCAAGCTGATGATCGACTCCAAAGACAAGATATGGACTGACGCGGGGGCGGAAGGTATCCACATTCACGGCACCGATTATCTCCTGCAGCAACCCGAGTTTGCGGACCTGGCCAAAATCACGGAACTGGTCAAGGTTCTTCAGGACGGCAGGATTCTCAGTGAGTTTCTCAGCGATGCCCACGCCGGGGGGCTTGTCATAGCCATCGGACGCGAGAACAGGTTCGCAGAAATCATGAACTGCTCACTCGTGACCTCTTCGTACCGGGTAGGCAGTATCAGCGGAGCTATCGGCATTATCGGCCCCACGCGTATGCCGTACAACAAGCTTGTATCCGTGGTCGAATACACCGCCAAGGCCATAACTGACGCCCTTTCGGGAGTAGACGGCAAGAAGGATTCATGAATCAAGCCCGACAGGAAGAAGATCGAGGTAGAAGTGACGCATTCGGAGGACGAAGCTCAGACATCCGGGAATCAGGCCTCGGAAGACGACCCGCAGGAGACCGCCGCGGCCGATGCTGAAACCGAGGCGACCGGGGAGGTCGCCGAAGAAGAAGAGCTCTGTGAAGAAGAAAAACTCAGGCGGCAGGTGGCCGAACTCGAAGACCACCACCTGAGAGCGGCGGCCGATTTTGAAAACTATAAGAAGCGCACCGCCCGACAGTTTGAGAGTATCATTCGCTCCGCCGGCGACAAGATACTGATCGAGCTGCTGGATGTGGTGGACAGTTTCGAGCGAGCGCTGCAGCATAAAAACGGCAATAGCGATGTCAGCGCCCTGAGTGAGGGGATGGAGCTGATTTACAATCAGATGACCACCCTGCTGGCCCGGTACGACGTGCAGCCGATCGAGGCGGTCGGCAAACCATTTGATCCCAACCTTCACGAAGCCCTCATGCAGGTAGCCTCCGATGAGCATCCGGAAGGGACGGTCGCCGTTGAGATCAGCAAGGGGTACAGACTGGCCGGCCGGGTGATTCGCCACAGCAAGGTCGGGGTCAGCAAGGGAGCAGCCAAAGAGGAAACAGCGGAAGCTGAAGAAGGGGAATCATAACCGCCTCCGACGCTCACACGAACCTTTAGCAGATATACAGATGTTCCAGGTACAATAAAGGAGTACAGATTATGGGAAAAGTAATAGGTATTGATCTGGGAACGACCAACTCGTGCGTGGCCGTGCTCGAAGGCCAGGACCCTGTTGTCATCCCCAATATGGAAGGCTCTCGTACGACGGCATCGGTGGTGGCTTTCACCAAGGATGGTGAGCGCCTTGTCGGTGCCGCCGCCAAGCGACAGGCGGTCACCAACCCGGAGAACACGGTGTTCTCCATCAAGCGTTTCATGGGACGTCTTCACAGCGAGGTAAGCTCGGAAGAGAAGATCGTTCCCTACAAGGTCGTACAGAACGAAAAAGGCGCCGTGCTCGTGGAGGTCGCGGGCAAGACGCTCCCTCCCCCGGAGATATCCGCTATGATCCTGCGCGCGATGCGCCAGGCGGCGGAGAACTACTTAGGGCATGAAGTCACCCAGGCGGTCGTCACGGTCCCGGCCTACTTCAACGATTCCCAGAGACAGGCCACCAAAGACGCCGGTAAGATCGCCGGTCTTGAGGTCCTCCGCATCATCAACGAACCTACCGCCGCCTCTCTGGCCTACGGTCTCCAGAAAAAGGGCAATCAGAAGATAGCCGTATATGATCTTGGAGGTGGGACGTTTGACGTATCGATTCTTGAAATCGGTGAAGGCGTCTTCGAGGTTCGCTCCACCAACGGCGATACCACCTGGGTGGCGATGATTTCGACCAGGCCGTCATTGACTGGATGGCCCAGGAGTTCCTGAAGTCCAACGGTATCGACCTGCGCAAGGATCGGATGGCTCTGCAGCGCCTCAAGGAGGCTGCCGAGAAGGCCAAGATTGAGCTGTCCACGACCATGCAGACCAGCATAAATCTTCCTTTCGTGACGGCCGACCAGAGCGGTCCCCGACATCTTGATCTGACCCTGACGCGATCCCAGTTCGAGCAGTTGACCGATCAACTCATCCAGCGAACGGTTGAACCCTGTAAGGCGGCCATAGCGGATGCCAAGCTGTCCGTGTCCGATATCGACGAGGTGGTGCTGGTCGGTGGCATGACGCGTATGCCCAGGGTGGTCGAACTGGTCAAGGAACAGTTCGGGCGGGAACCGCACAAAGGAGTCAACCCGGACGAGGTCGTGGCGATCGGCGCCGCCATACAGGGCGGAGTGCTGACCGGTGAGATGAAGGACGTGGTGCTTCTCGACGTTACGCCTCTGTCACTTGGTATCGAGACTCTCGGCGGCGTTCTGACCAGGTTGATCGAACGCAACACAACCATTCCGACCAAGAAATCCCAGATATTCTCGACCGCCGCCGACAATCAGCCGGCAGTGTCGATTCATGTCCTTCAGGGCGAGCGACCGATGGCTATCGACAACCGTACGCTCGGCAAATTCGACCTGGTGGGCATTCCACCGGCGCCACGCGGTATACCGCAGATCGAGGTCACTTTTGATATCGACGCCAACGGTATCGTCCACGTCAGCGCCAGGGACATGGCTACCGGGAAGGAGCAGTCTATCAGGATTGAGGTATCGTCTGGTCTCTCCGATCAGGAGGTCGAGCGGATGGTGCAGGACGCCGAGAAGCACGCCGAGGAAGACAGCGAGAAAGAAGAACTGATTAAGACCCGCAACGAAGCGGATCATCTTGCCTTCACTACCGAGAAGACGCTCAAGGAACATGCCGACAAGATCTCCGAAGAAGAAAAGAAGGATATAGAAGGTAAAATCGAAGCCCTCAGGGACGTCCTTTCCGGCGAGTCGGTGGAGGCTATCAGCAAGGCCAAAGAGGAGCTGATGTCAGCCTCACATAAGTTGGCTGAAGAGATGTACAAGCAGGCACAGGCGCAGCAGGCTGCCGCCGGAGAAGGGGCTGGTGAGGCCGGTGGTCCGCAACCTGGCGCCGAGCCGGGCGGTGCGGAAGCGGGAAACGAAACCGCAACCGATACCGGTGGCGCCGTGGATGCCGATTTCGAGGTTGTCGACAACGACAAACAGAGCTAATTGATGTCCAGGCGGGATTACTACGAAGTCCTCGGTATCAGCCGAAGTGCGGACGAGGACGAAATCAAGTCCGCTTACCGGAAGCTGGCTCTGAAATACCATCCGGATCGAAACCCGAATGACCAGCAGGCTGAGGAGTATTTCAAAGAGGCGACCGAAGCTTACGAGGTGCTCAAAGATCGGCAGAAGCGTCAGACCTACGATCAGTACGGCCACGCCGGGCTGGGACAGGCGACCGGCGGTTTCGGGTTCGGCGCGGGCGCTTTTGACCTGAGCGATGCTCTGCGGGCGTTCATGCAGGACTTCGGCGGCGGTTCCATTTTCGACGACCTCTTCGGAATGGGTGATCGTGGACGGCGTACCCGTGGCAACCGCGGCGAAGACCTGCGGGTGAGAATCGAACTGACACTCGAAGAAATCGCCGCCGGTGTCGAGAAGTCCATCAAAGTCAGACGGCTGGTTGCCTGTGATACCTGCGGCGGATCGGGAGTTGCTGCCGGTGCGTCGCGCAAAACCTGCCCCCAGTGTAAAGGGCAGGGCCGGGTACGCACCGTCACCCGGACCTTTCTCGGTTCGGTCCAGCAGGTGACGGCCTGCAACGTATGCCGGGGCACCGGTGAGATCATCTCCGATCCCTGCCGCGCCTGCCGCGGAGAAGGACGAGTGCGAGGCTCAACCAAAGTTAATGTCAGAATCCCCCCCGGCGTTTCCAGCGGGAATTACATGACGGTGGAGGGCATGGGCAATGTCGCCCCAGGCAGTGGTGAACCCGGGGACCTGATAGCCGTTTTTGAAGAGACTCCCCACAAGCAGTTCACCCGACACGGAGACAACATAGTCCTTGAGACGGCCGTTTCGTTTGCTACCGCGGCGGTTGGCGGTACAATCGTAGTGCCGACTCTCAACGGTCAGGCCAAATTGAAAATCCCGGCCGGTACGCAGTCCGGGAAGGTGCTGAAGCTGCGCAGCATGGGCATAGAGCACCTGCACCACCGGGGCAAGGGCGACCAGTTGGTGCGCGTGATGGTCTGGGTGCCCACCAAGCTCTCCGGCGAGGATAAGCGGATTCTCGAGAAACTGGCCCGCTCTGAATCGTTTGAGCCGCCGCCGGCTGACAAATCGTTTTTTGAAAGACTCAGAGAGACGCTGGGAGTATGAACGAGGGACAATCGCCGGCTTATGACGAGGTCAGATTAGAGGTACCGCGTCTCCTGGCTGACGCCGTCTGTAATTTCATAATCGACAACATCTGTTCCGGACTCGTTCTTGAGGAAGAAGAAGATTCAGCAACGACCGGCATCAGGTTCTATGTTTCCGGTGAGTTGGATAAACACCGGCGTTCGCTTGGACGTTACCTGGCCCAACTGGCCAATGAATCAATGCCCACTCCGCCGGTGATAACGTCACGGATTGTTCGGGACGTCGAGTGGGAAAAACAATACCGCGCGACGATCAAACCGATTCGCGTGACGGACGATATAGTAATCCGGCCACCCTGGGATTGCGGCGCTCCTGAAGCTGTGCACGACATTATCATCGAACCGAAGATGGCATTCGGAACGGGCAGGCATGAGACAACGCGCTCCTGCCTTCAGGCGATCAGACGTGAGTTTCACGACGGTCGGCGTTTTCTGGATATCGGTTGCGGATCAGGCATCCTGTCTATTCTCGCCGACAGGATGGGCGCGAGTTATATCAAGGCGGTCGACAATGACATGGCGGCGGTGGAGAACTGCCGGGAGAACTTCGCCCTGAACAAAGTCACGACCCCGCACGATATCCTGCTGGGGTCGATTGAACAATGCCGGGATGATAAGCCCTATTGCCTTGTCTGCGCCAATATCATCAAGGAAACGATTTTAGAGTTGCTGGGCCGCCTGTGTGAGTTGACCGACACCGGCGGCACGCTGGTCTTATCCGGGCTTCTGGATCGCGATGAAACCGAGGTCTCGAAGAGACTGATTGATGCCGACCTGCCGCACTTTGGACTGCTGCGAGACGATGAATGGTTGACTTATGCCGTATCCAAAGACTGAAAAAGCAAGGCAACCTGTATTCTATGCGCCCCCGGGCCGCAGGAGTGGCGATCTGATCGAGTTGCCACGGAGTGAGAGTCACCATGCCCTGAAGGTGTTGCGCGTAAGGCGCGGTGAAATGGTCGTAGTCGTCGACGGTTGCGGAGTGGCGTGTAGGGGTGAAGTCAGCAGGATTGTCGCGAGGGAAACAGTGCAGGTGCGAATTCACGCCGAACTGCGCAGCTTCGGAGAGCCGCTTATCCAGCTTCAATTAGCTGCCGGTCTGTCGACCGCCTCTAAGTTTGACAGCCTCGTGCAAAAGGGAACTGAATTGGGGGCGACGCGATTTGTCCCGCTGATATGCGGGACATCGAAAGTGAAGTTGGACGACCCTAAGAGAGCCACAGCCAGAGTCAGGCGACTTCAGAAGGTGGCCTTAGCGGCGATCAAACAGTGCCGAAGGTCGCTCCTCCCGGAGATCACGCTGCCGATGACCTTTGATGACTTTCTTCTTGAAGCCGACGGAGACAGTGTCAATGTAATGTTTCACCCTTCCGGAAGGGGGCCCGGGCTTCAGGATGTTCTGACCGGTGCTAAGACGAAACGAGTGTCGATTCTGGTCGGCCCGGAGTCGGGCTTCACGGACGATGAGGAAGAGGCTGCCGTTGAGGCCGGATACCGAACGGTGTCGTTGGGGCCGCGGGTTCTTCGTACCGAGACGGCCGGGCCGGTCGCCTGCGCTCTGGTGATGAGCCTGTTGGGTGAGTTGAGATAAACGACCGGCGTTCCGATAACCTGTATTGTAATGGATACTGTTATCGTTATATGGGTGGGGCTTTTGGGGCTGGTAGTCGGCTCCTTTCTGAACGTGGCAATCTACCGCCTGCCGCGCAGGATGCGGTTTGTCACCGGCCGGTCGCAGTGTCCCGACTGCGGCACGCAGTTGAAGTGGTATCACAATGTCCCTCTCGTCAGTTACCTGGCGCTGGGGGGGCGATGCGCCTTCTGCTCAAACCGAATTTCTCTGCGGTACCCGTTGGTGGAACTGCTCAACGGGGTGTTCTATGTCTACTTCTTCCGGGAACTGGGCTTCAGCTTCCAGTTCGTAGCCCACGCTTTCCTGGCCTCAGCCCTGATCGTCGTTTTTCTGATTGACCTCGAACACCGCCTTATTCCCGACTCCGTTACTCTGCCCGGGATGGCAGTGGCGCTGGTCTTGTCGCTTTCTTCTGACGGCATCGGCATAGTCGCGGCGGCAATCGGTCTGTTTGTCGGGGGTGGGGCTTTGTACCTGCTCGCCCTGCTGGGAGACTGGCTGTTCAAAAAGGAATCAATGGGTGGTGGCGATATCAAGATGGCTGCCATGTTGGGCGCCTTTCTGGGATGGCAGAAGGTGCTGTTTGTGTTCATCGCTTCAGCCGTGATCGGGCTGGCCGTCTCGCTGGTTCTCATGTTGTTCTCGACAAAACTCCGGCAGGAGAGGTTGGTGCCTTTCGGCCCGTTTTTGGCCACGGCCGCCATGGCGGCTATCTTTTTCGGCGACCAGGCCATTGATTTCTACCTGAGGCACGTCGTCGGTCTGCCATAAAGTGCCGGACGGTCAACTCTCCGGGCAACCCTCCGATAGTACCTACATAGCAATGAAAAAGCGCGTAAAGAAGTTTGAATCCGAAGTGCACCTGGGCCTTCTGGCCATCATGTTCGTGCTGCTGCTGCTCAACGTGGCGTCGAACTACGTAGTGCATGAGGCCCGCCTGTCCGAGAGGAAAAGGGCGCTCGGTGACATCAACGCAGCCGCTCTGGCCGCGACCCGAAGGCTCCAGCACAGCCGGTCGCCAGTGCTTTCGGAGCCCCAGGCGGCCGAACTGCGAAAGCAGTATGACCTCCGTCGCCTTCTGCACCTTCCCTCGGCGCCCGAAACGCCGACGGCCGCCCAGTTGTCCGCGTATCTTGCCACTCCCACCGACAGCCGCTCCGGTGATCTTGCAGATGTAGCCGACAGACTTGCGGCATCCGGCTATCGCCAATTAACACGGGGCCAGGATGACGAGTATTTTCTGATGTATCCCGTGCCGGGCAAATCGCGCACGGGGTTGCTCATACTCTCGCGTGACGAGCCCCTGTTGGCGTATCTCGACGATGCCGGTCGACTGATTCTCATCATCTCCATTGGCGCGGCGTTGGTGATCTTTGGAATATACTTAGTGCTGTTGCGTTTCATTCTCTCACCGTTCAGAAAAATCAGGCGGGAGGCCCTCCAGGCGGGGAGGTCGGTTGATCTCGATCAGGATGACGTCGAGGCTGTCGTCGATGAATACCGAAACGTCATTGCCGAGCTGCAGGAAAAGGAATCCGAGCTGCTCAGACTGAATCGGGAAGTCTCACAAAGGGCGGACTGGCTGCATGTCTTCAACCAGTACCTTCTAAAGTCGATGAACTCCGGTATTGTCACAGTCGACCCGGATGGGAAGATACTGTCCGTGAATAAAGCCACCGGCACAATACTGTCGGTCGACCCGGAGGAGTGTATCGGCGAGCATTATTGGTGTCTGCTTAAGGGGAGCGCCGAACTCATTGATGCCCTGAGCCGGGCTCTCGACTGTGGGAAGCTCATGGCGTATCGTGAGATCGACTTCGAGAGCGAGTGCGGGACGATGCTGAAACTCGGTGTTTCCGTCTCTCCCATCAGCGACCATACCCAGGAAGCCATCGGCGTATCCGTCCTGATAACCGACCTGACCGAAATAGCCCGTCTCAGGTCCGAACTGGAGGCCAAGAAACGGCTGGCCGCGTTGGGAGAAATGGCCGGCGGACTGGCCCATCAACTGAGGAACTCGCTGGGTGCGATCACCGGTTATGCGACCCTGGCCGGGAAGAGACTCCGCGCCGGCAATCCGGACAGTGACAGCATTTCCGCCCTGGCGCAGGAGACTAAGGAGGCGGAACTGTTGATCGAACGCTTCCTGCATTTCGCCAGACCTTTTGAACTGCGTCGTGAGTCACTAAACGTCGGCAATTTCATCTCGGATGTGCTGGAATCCTTTCGCGTCCGACCTAACTGCCGTCATCTTCGGTTTGTCTCCCGGACCGCCGGTGTAGAGGTGATTGAGGTCGACCCCCTTCTTTTCAAACAAGCCCTGACCAACCTGATTGAGAACGCCATCCATGCCAGTCGGTGTGAGGGCGATTGCGTGGAAGTCAGCGCGCAGGCGGAGGGCGGGTCGGTCCTGATTGCGGTCAGGGATTCCGGTTGCGGTATTCCCGCCGAGAACCTGGAGAGGGTCTTTACGCCGTTTTTCTCATCGCGACCATCCGGCAGCGGACTGGGCCTGCCACTGGCGGTCAAGATCATCGGCCTTCACGGCGGTAGTGTCAACGTTCGGTCAAAACCGGATCGGGGGACGATCTTTACGATAACCCTTCCCCAGGCAAGGCACGAACAGGACGTGCAGTCGGAACGGCCACTCACTCGCTTCGCGCGGGAACGCTAATCGCATAAACAGTACGATCCGTTTTCAGGGCTGCACCTGGCAGACGCTTGCCGTCGCCGCGCGCGTTGCGTCTCCCGCATAAACTTCTTGCCAAATGTTTCGATTTGGATATATTGGTAAGCTTGTCTATGGCGGCAGGGCGTTTTCTGACCCTTTGATCCTGAATCTCCCTGCAGCAGCACTGAAATGCGGGCCGCTCCGCGGTCTTGCACTATTGGAGTTCATTGACCGGAGATGTTTGAGAGTCTGTCGGACAAACTTGAGTTGGTGCTGAAAAAGCTGCGCGGCGCTGGGAAGCTGACGGAAAAGAATATCCGCGATTCCATGCGCGACGTGCGCCGGGTGCTGCTTGAAGCGGACGTCAACTACAAGGTCGCTCGCGACTTCATCAAGGCGGCCGAGGAAAAGGCGGTCGGTGTCGAAGTACTGCGGTCAATCGATCCCGGCCAGATGGTGGTCAAGATCGTGCACGATGAACTGGTGCGGCTGTTGGGAGGCAAGACCCAGCCGCTGGCGCCGATTGACAAGTCGCCCACGGTCTACGTGATCTGCGGCCTCCAGGGTTCCGGCAAAACGACACTGGCTGCCAAGATCGCCCTTCAGGCCAGGCGTAAGAACAAGAAGCCGCTCCTGGTTGCGGCCGACATCTATCGCCCGGCTGCGGTCAAACAACTGAAAGTGCTGGCCGACCAGATAGCCGTTGAACACTTCCACGTGGAGGGTAAAAACCCGCCCCGGATATGCCGGGAGGCGGTGGCTTACGCCGAGAAGAACTTCATCGACCTGGTCGTTATCGACACCGCCGGAAGACTGCACATTGACGACGAACTTATGCGAGAACTGGAGGAAATCAAGACCGGGGTCAAGCCGGACGAAATCCTACTGGTGGCCGACAGCATGACGGGCCAGGATGCCGTCAAGGTGGCTGACGAGTTCCACCGCCGTCTGATCATTACCGGCGTCGCGCTCTCCAAACTCGACGGTGACGCCCGCGGCGGCGCCGCCCTGTCTATTCGGTCGGTCACGGGCTGTCCCATCAAGCTGGCTTCCACGGGCGAAAAGGTGTCCGACCTGGAGCCGTTTCACCCGGACCGCATGGCCTCACGCATCTTAGGGATGGGCGACGTAGTGTCCCTGGTGGAGAAAGCCCAGGAGACAATCGATGTCGAGAAAGCCGAGAAGATGCAGGAGAAGCTGCTTAAGGCGCAATTCGATTTTGAGGACTTTCTGGACCAGATGAGCCAGCTCAAGAAGATGGGCCCCATTGACTCGCTGCTCGGCATGATCCCCGGTATGGGCAAGGCCTTCAAGAACATCAGGGTGGACGAGAAAGTGATGGAACGCATGGTGGCCATAATCAAGTCGATGACTGCGGACGAACGTCGCCGACCAGGTATCATAGACGGTTCACGCAAGAGGCGGATCGCCAGGGGGTCCGGCAACTCGGTCCAGGCGGTCAACCAGTTGCTCAAGCAATTCTCTGCCATGCAGAAGATGTTTCACAATATGAGTAAGAAGAAATTCAAAGGCCTGCCGCGGGGGATGATGCCCGATTTGCCGGGTGGCTTTTGAGAACGGAGGATTTGTTGGCAGTACACCTAAGACTTCGGCGCATGGGAGCCAAGAAGCGCCCCTTCTATCGAATTGTGGCCGCCGATTCACGTCGTGCACGCGACGGTCGCTTTTTGGAGATACTCGGCACCTACAATCCGATCACCAGGCCGGCCGAGGTGAGCGTTATCGAAGACAAGCTGACCAAGTGGCTGGATCAGGGTGCCGTCCCCAGCGATACGGTCGGCAATCTTCTCGCCCAGGTCGGCTTCACGGAGAAGTACGAGAAGTACAAGAGAGGTGAGGATGTCTCTGAGATAGCCCTGAGAACCACCATCACCGAACGAAGCAAGAAGACCAGGAAAACGAAGAAGGCGGCCGCGAAAACCCCGGTTGAGGGCGCGCCCGATCCGACTCAAGCCGGTGCATCCGGGGAAGCTCCCGCCGAAGGCGCTGCCGATGCTCCCGCCGAGTCCTGACGCACTAGCTGCTGCGGGATACTGACAGGCCTGTCTGGTCAACCACTGAGTATGATACGGTTCCTCTACCGCAACCGCAAAAGAGAAAGGGATTTTGTGATGAAGGAGTTCGTCGAATTCGTCGTCAAGTACCTGGTCGACAACCCGGATGAAATCGATGTTACGGAAGTCTCCGGAAGTCGGACAACGGTATATGAACTGCGCGTGGCTCAGAGCGATTTGGGTAAGGTTATCGGGAAACAGGGGCAAACCGCAAAAGCGATGAGGACCATTCTGGCCGCCGCCGCCGCGCGGCAGGGTAAACGAGCTGTCCTGGAAATACTCGAATAGGCGGTGACACCCGACGACCAGGACCTGGTAGTGATCGGCCGGTTGGGGCGATCCAGGGGTCTTAACGGCGATATATACGTGACGCCGCTGACCGACTACCCCGAACGATTTGCCGGTATGAGGGAGCTGTATGTCAGCAGCCGGGATGGCTGGCGGAAATTGACAGTGACCGCGGCCCGGTTGATATCCGGGCGACCGGTGCTGAGATTTCAGAACGTCGACTGTCCGGAAGAAGCGGCGCGGATGACCAACCGGGAACTGGCCGTGCCGAGAGATCAACTCGTGGAGTTGCCGGAAGGCGCGTATTTTGTCTTTGACCTGGTGGGCTGTCAGGCTGTTGAAGAGGGCACCGGAGCCCTGGTTGGAGAAGTGATCGACGTTGAGAAATACCCGGCCAACGATGTGTACGTGGTGAGAACCGAGGCAGGAAACAGGCTGCTTGTTCCGGCGGTAAAGCAATACGTGAAGCGCGTGGATATAGAGACAAAGACAATTACCCTGGCAACGGCCGGCCTCCTGGACGGCGAAGAATCGTGATGTCTGATCAGCGATCGATGCGAATAGAGATAGTAACGCTCTTCCCGGACTACTTTGCGCAGACCTTCGGGCAGTCGCTCCCGGGAAAGGCGGCTGAAAAAGGCCTCTTTGAAATCGAGATTGTCAACCTTCGTGATTTTGCCACCGACCGCCATCACACGGTGGACGACAGCCCTTACGGGGGCGGGGGCGGTATGGTTCTCAAGGTGGAGCCAATTGACCGATGTCTTTCCAAGCTCGGCCATGCGCGGCGCGACTCCCGCGACACCGGCGGCGATGAGGAAAGAATAATCCTGACCTCGGCGGCGGGCGTGAAGTTCGACCAGAAGCTGGCCGTGAGGTACTCGCTCTGCCGGCGGTTAACCATTGTCTGCGGGCATTACCTGGGTGTCGACGAGAGGCTGTTGGATCTGTATGATATCGACGAGGTCTCGATGGGCGATTTTGTCCTTACCGGCGGCGAGCCTGCCGCGGCGGCCATGGTCGATGCGGTAGTGCGGCTGATTCCCGGCGTGTTGGGGAACTTTGAGTCGGCTCTGGGCGATTCACATATGGACGACGTTCTTGGGACGCCCTGCTACACGAGACCGGCGGTGTATGAGGGTCTCCGCGTGCCGGAGGTCCTGATTTCAGGCAATCACCGGGAGGTTGCATCGGGCCGGCGCGCCCTGGCAATAAAGAAGTGCCTTCGGAAAAGACCGGACCTGTTGAAAAAGGCCGAACTGTCCGAGAACGATATAAGATTCGTGAACGAGCTGGATGAGAACTTCGAGTTGAGTTGAGCTGAGAAAGGAACAGGTGATGAAACGTATAGCCCAGATCGAGAAGAAATACCTGCGCGATGATTTCCCCGAGTTCAGAACGGGCGATACCGTGCGCGTTCACGTGAAGATCAAGGAAGGCGACAAGGAGAGAATCCAGGTCTTCCAGGGGGACGTTATCAGTCGCCGTGGCGGCGGTATGGGCTCGACTTTCACCGTTCGGAAGATCTCCTCCGGTATTGGTGTGGAGAGGGTTTTCCCCCTGCACTCTCCCAATATCTCCAAGCTCGAGCGGGTCAGGGCCGGCCAGGTCCGTCGCAAAAAGCTGTACTACCTTCGCAAACTCACCGGCAAGTCGGCTCGCATCAAGGAACAGATCAAGGACAGCGAGAAGGGATCCAAAGCAAGCGCCGCCGTCGGAGCCGAGTCGATCAAACCGGCTGAGCAGTAGAAACCGGCTTGCTGCTGAATAGGGCGCCCGTGGATGAACTCCCTGACCATCTTCGGAAGGAATGGAAACGAATCCGCGAGAAACTCCTTGCTGGTCGTTACCAACCGGTACCGGTGCGTCGGCACTTGTTGGATTAGCCAACTGGCGGGAAGCGCAAACTCAGCGTCCCGACGGTACTGGAACGGTTCATCGAGCAGGCCGTTTTACAGGTACTGCAGCCGATCTATGGCGCTACCTTCAGCGAACACAGTCATGGTTTCCGACCAGGCAGCATGAGGCTCTCACGCCAATCCCTTGCAGCGAAGAAAGACCGGATTCGACAGATCACATGTCGAACCGGAGAACGGAGCATAATACAGGTGGCCCGGAAGCTTCGTCTTATCTGCCGATCTGGAGGAGCTACATTCGGTTGGCGGAGGCACTGGGTGTTTTTCGGAAGCTGGACAAGCGGATCCGTCACCGTCTGCAGGTTATCCAAGTCAAGCACTGGAAACGGGGACGAACTGTCCTTTGCGTGTTACGCGCCCGGGGAATGTCCCCATCGACGTTGGTGAAAGCAGCAACCGACATCCGGCGTTGGTGGAAGAACTCTGTGATGGGGTTTCACATCCCTTTGTTGAACTTGTACTTCGATGAACTGGGTGTACCATACCCGGCGTCATGACCGCCACTTGGCGAACCGCCCGGTGCAGACCCACCTGCCGGGTAGTGTGGGAGGGGTAGCCGGATTTATAGCCGGCTACCCTATCCCGATTTCTTCGTAACCAGTTTCAGCACGTTCTATTTCAGCAGCATCATCTTCCTTGTCTCGCTGAATTCACCGGCGTCAAGACGATAGAAGTAAACGCCGCTGGCTACCGTGCTTCCATCCCACATTGCGGAGTGTTCGCCGGCCTGGAGAGTCTCATCAAGCAGTGTGGTCACCTTCTGCCCCATGATGTTGTAAACCTCGAGTCTCACCGATGCCGCGTACGGAAGGGCGAAGCTGATCTGCGTGACCGGGTTGAACGGGTTGGGGTAGTTCTGGTGCAAAGCAAAGCTGGCCGGTGTGCTTGTGGGTTTCATAGCGTTGTCAATACGTGCGCCCAAGGCGGTCAGACCGTCTTGAGCGACCATCGCCGAAACAATCTCGAATCTGCCGTCCAGTTGGATCAGGTTCTCCCTGCCGGCAGGGATGACTTCACCTCCGTCGAGATCAAGCAGCCCGATTCGAAGCAGGTCGTCCTGGCTGCTGTAAACCAGGTTCAGACGGTCGGCTGCCAGATTTCGCGGCACGATATCGGTGGATCCGCACACCTCAAGTTGAACGCCGCGCAGATCGTAGGGGGAGTTGATCGCAATTGTCGTTATGCCGTTTTCAAAGACGGCGCCGACAACAATATCCGGGGCGATCTTTCCCGCTCCACCACCTTCGGCAAGGCAACCGCAGAGTGGTTCGGGTCCCTGCTGGAAGAAGAAGTCGACCACGAAGACGAGGTCGGCGATATTGGGGCCGGAGCACGACCCGTTGACATCGGCCGCGTCCATAATGTCCGGGGGCGGGCCACCATTGAACATGTAATCCACCAGGTAGACCAGGTCAGCGATGTCGATAACGCCGCTATAGTCGATATCGCACGGCATGTAGGGGGGTATTTCAGTGGCGTCCCGCATGGGATCAAAACCGACAGGAAGGTCATAGTGATTCACGTCGGCAAAGAGCAGGCCCCTGACCGGATCGCCCTGCAAGGCGATGTCCCAATGGACATAAGTGCTGATGTCGCAGTCCGCGTTGAGGACGCTGAAGTGGATATTGAAAACGGTATGTGTTCCCTCAGGAATGACCTCGCCGAAAGAATTGGCAAGAGCTACATAGAGGAACCCGGAATCAGGCTTGATCTGGAAGACCGAGTAATCCCAGGACTCGATCAACAGGCCCTCCGCCGACAAAGAGGACACCGTGACCGCCTCGGGGATGGCAATGGGAATCGATGCTCCCTTGATGGGCTGCGTGAGTTTCACTTGTACCGGTTGCACCATGTTGCCGGTTACCACCGTCGTGGACGGTATCAGCAACGAGTCGTCTCCTTCGCTTCCTCCCCCTTCGACAACCGTAAAGCAGTACGGACCGAACCACTCGGGGTAGCAATTGATCTGGGGACCCGCCCACTTCCAGATGCCGCTTGGCGGATAGTACGCCGAGTCGAGACAAACAGTTTTTCCGATGTCGGCGGTGTCAATTGGTCCGATTTCAATAGTGTAGAGGACGTCGTCAAACCCGTTCACGAGGCCTTTGACGGCGGCGGCGGCGGCAAAACCCACTGTGTCGGCGCCCGACCCAGTGACGCCGAAGTAGTTGATCCAGGCACCGATCTCATAGTCCATCGGATCAAAGGCTGGAGCCCAGGCTCCAACAGTGTTGCCCCAATGGGCGCCGTTAATTGAAAAGACGCGGTAGCCGTTGACAATACCGGTCATGTTGTGGCCGGTGTTATTCACCAGTCGCATATTAAACACTACCGGTATTCCGGTCCGGATGCCATTGGCATCCCAGGAACCGTCAACGTGGTCAAGTATCACGGCGGCTTCCGGCCCCGGGAGGACAGTCAGCTTAACAGCAACGTATTGCGGGCCGTTCTCCGCTTCAAAAGATTCCACCACGACGTCGTTGGTGTAAACCCCCACGCCCAGTTGGGAACTGTACACATCGACAACCAGTTCGTCGGGTGTAACGCCACTATTGGACGGCAGATCCATCCAGGTCGACTCAATGTAGTCCGCTATGTAGGCTATGTTACGGCCGTATTGTTCGGTTACCGCAAACGCGCGCGAACCGGGATTCGGGCCACCTTCCCAGACTGTGAACTCCAGCGTGTCCGGAGTTACCGAAAGGAGTACGGGTGGAATTTCCTCGTAGTAGATCGTGTAGCAGTATGGCCCGTACCAGGCCGGCTCATACTCGTCCGTCAGGCTGTGCCATAGCCAGTACCCCGAAGGGGGTGTCCAGGCTGAATCGATGCATAGCGTCTTGCCGTTATATACCGAATCGATCGGCCCCACTGTTATTGTGAACGGTACGTCATCAAACCCGGGCGGTATCCCGGTATAGTCATCGTTGAAAGGAATAACAGCACCTCCGAAAACGACAGAGTCGGCACCGGAGCCCGTGACACCGAAGTGATTGATCATGAACGCGGCGTTGAAGTTGGCCGAGGTCAACACGCCGGTACTGTCACCGACAGTAGTGCCCCACTGGGCGCCGTCCGGTGAATAGACCTTTAAGCCGTTCATAAAGGCCATGATGGTGTCACCGGTGTTATTGGTGAAGCGCAGGTCGAAAGGCACCGGTCTGTCAGTAGGAATCTGATTCGGCCCCTGGGTACCGGTGAGGGGGTCGATTGTAACGCTGGCCAGGGTCGGGGCGATGATTTCATAACAGTGCGGTCCGCTCCACGATGGACCATAAGAGCTGAAGCCGTCGCGAGACCATTTCCAGAGCCCGGCCGGGGCGAAGTAACTGGAGTCAATGCAGATCGTCTTGCCGTCATAGGCAGGACTGATCGGATCAACCGTGATCGTCCAAACTACGTCGTCAAAACCGGGGGGGAGGCCATCATTCATCCCTGGCACAATCACGGCGCCCAGGGCAACCGTGTCAGCACCCGAGCCGGTGGGATTATAGACATTGAACATCAGGGATCCCTGGAGCACTGAAAGCCCGCCGGTTGTGTCGGCAGTAGTGGTACCCCACTGGGCGCCGTCCGGCGAATAAACCCGGACACCGTTGCTGAAGGCGTAAAACCAGTGCTCGGTATCGTTCGTGACTCTCAGGTGAAAGGTGATCTCAGTATTAGTCATCACGGTACCGGACCCGAGCGCACCCTCGACGAAATCCACGGATATACTCCCGCCCGGATGTATGGCACAGTCGGAAGAGCCCATACACGGCGGCGGACCATACCCGAATAAAAAGGCGATTAGATAGCCGAGATCGGCGATGTCCACGCCTTCGCATCCATCCATGTCGGCATCAACCAGGCTGATCGGCTCGGGCCCCTGTTGAAAGATGTAGTCGATCAGGTAGACCAGATCAGCGATGTCCACCATTCCATCCCCGGTGACATCACCGCACACACCCTGCCCGTGTGTGGGTACCCCCAGCAGGATCAGTGCCCCTGTCAGCAAGATCAGACCAAGCCTTGACACAATGTCCTCCTTGAGTTTTAATGTTGTGTTATTGCTGAGATTATAAGAACATATACTTACCTACGTTACTAAGATAAGTATAGCTAAACCGGACTATTCTGTCAAGCATAAAACCACTGTGGTATCGGTCAAAGCAGGACATCATGCGTGTGATGCTGCTGTTACGCGCTGATTTGTCATACCCGCACCCGCGGTGTTGTGCCGTCAGGCGTCTCGAGGCTGACGGCTCCCTCGTTACAAGCTAGCCCACCCGCTGCTGCGCTCCGGATGTGATACCGTTGCGCTCCTGCCGTCAAGGTCATGCTGAGCGCAGTCGAAGCATGAGCGGATTCGATGGGTGGCACCCTCAAACTCGGTTTGGGGGTGACTCTCCTAATTCCCCGCCCCAAACAAGGTTTGAGACGGCCACCCGCCGTAGCGCGCGAAGCGCGAAAGACAGGCTTGCCTGCGGCGGGCGACGCTCCCGCCACGAAAAAACCGCCTCTCAAATAAGGCGGTCGGTTCGAAAGCTCCAGGAGTTTTCGCAGGGAATACAGCGGTTATCAGGAGGCAGCCGCCGGTGGTTTCTTCAGACGGACGTGTTTGACGACTTTGCCCGCTTTCAGGCAGGAAGTACACACATTTATCCGCTTCGGCTTGCCGTCAACCAGTGCCCGCACCCGCTGCAGATTGGGCAGCCAGCGCCGCTTGGTAGTGTTGTTGGCATGAGAAACGTTGTTGCCGAATCCCGGCCTCTTACCGCATATTTCACAAACCTTGGCCATTGCTCTCTACAACTCCTTTCAGAAAAGTGCATCAATCTATGCATATTCTCGGAAAAGGCAAGAAATATCTGAGTCAAACCGCGCAGACTCGGTGGCTTCTCAGGGGGTCATTAAGCGGCAATCACGCAAGAGGCCCCTGAATCAGCCGACTCATCCCGGCGGTTTGCTCGTCAGGTCGATATCCGGAGCTACCGGTCGCGCCGCTTTTTGGTTGCGTTGTGACGGAACTTGTGCCAGAATACGGACTAAGAAGGCATATGCAGACAGGTAGAGACGCTCCATGTTGGATTTGAGATTTATACGGGAAAACCCGGACCTGGTCAAGGCAGGAATCGCCCGGAAGAATGAAAAGGCGGATATCGATGACATTCTCGAACTCGACCGGAAGCGCCGGGAAATAATCAGGGAGGTGGAGCAGCTCAAGGCCGGACGTAACAAGATGTCGGCTGATATTGCCGCCAGGAAGAAGGACGGGCAACCCGCCGATGACGCCATTGCGGAAATGCGACGGGTGGGACAGCAGATCGCCTCGCTGGACAGCGATTTGCGCGAGGTAGAGAAGGAGTTCAAGACCTCATTGAGTTGGGTTCCCAATCTGCCGCACGAGTCTGTCCCGGTCGGAACCGACGAGAACGCCAACGACCTCGTCCGGGAGTGGGGCGAGAAACCGAGCCGCGATTTCAAGGTCCTTCCGCATTGGGAGATCGGGGAAAAACTGGGAATCCTGGATCTTCCGGCAGCGGCCAGGATTTCAGGTTCCGGGTTCTATGTCCTCAGAGGCCTGGGCGCACGCCTGGAACGTGCCCTGGCCAATTACATGCTTGACCTGCATGTCGCAGACGGCTTTATCGAATACTCGCCGCCGTTTATAGTCACCGCCGATACCATGTATGGTACCGGCCAACTGCCCAAGCTCGACGAAGACATGTACCACACGGAACCTGACGGCCTCTACCTGATCCCGACCGCTGAGGTACCATTGACCAACGTCTTCAAGGGAGAGATCATCAGCCATGAGATGCTCCCCATCGGCATGGTGGCGTACACTCCCTGTTTCCGACGTGAGGCCGGCGCCGCAGGTAAGGATACACGGGGGATGATGCGCGTGCACCAGTTTGCCAAGGTCGAGATGGTACGAATAGTCCGCCCCGAGAACTCCTACGACGAACTTGAATCCCTTCTTCGGCAGGCCGAGAAAGTTGTTCGGGGACTGGGACTTCCTTACCGGGTGATGAACTTGGCTTCGGGTGATCTGTCGTTCGCCAGCGCCAAAACCTACGACATCGAGCTTTGGGCCGCCGGCATAGAGAAATACCTGGAAATATCATCGGTCTCCAATTTCGAGGACTTCCAGGCCCGACGGATGAACTGTCGTTTTCGTGATGAGGACAAGAGCGTGAAGTTTCCGCACACGCTTAACGGTTCCGGGGTGGCCCTGGCGAGATTGGTCCCGGCCATTCTGGAAAACTACCAGAACGCCGACGGAACAGTAACCGTTCCCGAGATACTCAAGCCCTACATGGGTGGTGTGGACAGGATCGGGTGATGGCTGACCGGTCGAAAATCGGACGCCGGGTCGACGCGCTTTACATCGGCAGGTCGACCATCTTCAAGGTCTTCCTGCTGGGCGGAGTGGCCGTCATATCTGCGGTATTCATCTGGTATACCTTTGATGTGATCGGACAACTCCAGACCGACGCCCGGGCCCAGGTTGACAGGTATGTCAGAATGTGGCAACTGGCCGCCAACTCGCCGACCTCGGGCACTGAGCTTCAGTTCATTTTCGATGAGATCATCGTCAAAGCCACTTTCCCGATTATCGTCCTCGATGCCGACCACGAACCGATCCACTGGCGGAACATCGAGAACGTCGCAACCGGCGACACCTCGGCGGAGACACTTTCCCGACTCAAGCGGGTGGCTGTCGAAATGATGGAGCAGAACGGAGAGTTCCCTCTTTACTTTGGCGAAAGGAAGCTGAACTATTTCTGCTACGGTGACTCGGAAGCCATCAACCAACTCAGGATGATGCCGTTTGTGGAGATCGGGATCGTCCTGGCTTTTCTGATAGTGGGCCTGATCGGATTTCAGAATATACGGCGCAGCGAGGAGCGAAAAATCTGGGTCGGCATGGCCAAGGAAACCGCGCACCAGCTTGGCACGCCCATAACCTCGCTCATGGGGTGGTTGGAAGTGGCTCGGACCGAGTGCCGGCCCGAGGTGGAAGCCGGGCGGCAGCCACTGCTCGATGAGACAATGGGCAACATGAGTACCGACGTGAAGCGACTGGAGAAGATCGCCAACCGTTTCGGGCAGATCGGCTCGATCCCGGAGATGGATACCCACGACCTGAACTCGCTGGTACAGGAGACGGTTGAATACTACCGGCGCCGGCTGCCGTATGAGGGCGAGGGAATCAAGCTGACCTTCACTCCCGCCGAGTTACCTCCCGTCGAACTCAACTACGGGCTGCTGGGCTGGGCGCTGGAAAACCTGCTCAAGAACGCCCTGCAGGCAGTGGATTCGCGGGAAGGGCGTATTAATATTCGCACCGAACTCCTCGCCGGTGCGGGTAACGTCCGCATCGAGATCGCCGACAACGGTGCCGGTATTTCTTCAGCAGCCGCTCGCAAGATATTCCGGGCCGGCTTCACTACCAAGAAGCGGGGCTGGGGGTTGGGGTTGACGCTGGTCAAGCGCATTGTCGAAGAATATCACGGAGGGCGGGTGGCCCTGGCAGGATCAGCGCCGGAGGAGACCGTGTTTGAAATCCTGTTGCCCCACAAGGCACAGCGTCAGGTCAGCAGATAGGAACGGAATATGGTAAAGCAGGCGACAACGAAGAAGATACTCTGGGTTGACGACGAGATCGACTCGCTCAAGTCACACATCCTTTTCCTCGAGAAGAAAGGGTTTGAACTGGTCACCGCCATGTCCGGTGACGACGCCGTGGTCAAAGTGCAGCAGGAGATGTTTGATCTGGTGCTGCTCGATGAGATGATGCCGGGGAAGGACGGGCTGGCCACGCTCGAGGAGATCAAGGACATCCATCCCCATCTGCCGGTGGTGATGGTGACCAAGTCCGAGGAAGAGACGCTCATGGACGATGCTATCGGTCAGAAAATCGACGACTACCTGGTCAAGCCCGTCAATCCGTCGCAGGTACTACTGGTGATTAAACGACTGCTGGAATCCAGAAAGATCATCAGCGGCTCCTCAATGAAGCGCTATATCGCCGAGATCAATCGCTTCAACGAGAAGTTGTACGGAACCGTCTCGCCCGAGGACTGGCAGGAGGCGGGTCGAATTCTGGCCTCTTGGAATCTGGAGCTTGATGCAACCAGCGACACCGGCCTGGAGCAGTTGCTCGCCGGCACGCGCCGGGAGTGGAACAACGAGTTTGCCAAGTACATCGAGAATAACTACCGGGGCTGGCTCTTTTCGGACAAACGGCCGGTGCTTTCCGCGGACGTCGCTGCCAAATACATAGTGCCGTTACTGAAGAGGGAAAAGAAGGTGCTCTTCATTGTCGTCGACTGTATGCGGCTGGACCAGTGGATGCAGGTGGAACCGCTGCTTGCGGAATACTACAACATCCGCCGGGAGACATACTTGTCGCTTCTGCCCAGCGCCACGCCGTTTGCTCGCAACGCCATTTTTGCGGGCCTGTTCCCGGACGAGATTAACCGAGCCTATCCGGACAACTATCGCTCCCGCGACGAGGGTTCCCTGAATCGCAACGAAGAGAGACTCTTCGCCGACAACCTCGCCCGCAACGGTCTGCGCTACGACCGCAAGCTCCGGTACGTGAAAATCTATGACAATACCGAGGGTGAGACGCTGGCCAGGCGGATCGCTGACTTCTTCGACAGCCCCATTGTCGCTCTCGTTTTCAACTTCCTGGATATCCTTGCCCACGGTCGGTCCAATAACGTTATCCTCAGGGAGATCGCCGGAACCGACGCCGCTTTCAGGTCTCTCATGAAAAGCTGGTTTGTGCACTCGCCGTTGTTTGCCATTCTCAAAGCGTTCGCGACCCGGGATTTCACGGTTGTCATTACTTCCGATCACGGTTCCGTCCTGTGCCGACAGGGAACGATGGCGCACGGCAAGAGATCCACGTCAAGTAACCTGCGATACAAGTACGGAGACAATCTCAAGTCGGACCCCAAGCACTCGATCCTGATCAAGAATCCGGACGAGTGGCGATTGCCTCAGCTCAGTATTGCCACCACCTTCATAATCGCCAAAGAGGATTATTATTTCGTGTATCCGAACAACTACAACGAGATGGTGCGGCAGTTTCAGAACTCGTTTCAACACGGCGGCATTTCGCTCGAGGAAATGGTGGTGCCGCTGGCCGTTCTGACGCCCAAGTGATCCCTTGCAGCGAACCCTGAGCATAGTGTCGCATTCCGAGGACCAGACGATTGGCCTGGCAAAGAACCTGGTCGGCTTGCTCAGGCCCGGCGACGTTCTTGTGCTGCGAGGAGAGCTCGGCTCCGGCAAAACCGTCTTCGTTCGCGGTCTGGCGATAGCTCTCGGCCTCGACGAACGACAGGTGAACTCTCCCTCCTTCACAATCGTCAATGAGTATCCCGGAGAACGACCGCTGTATCACTTCGATCTCTACCGGATTAACGACCTCTCGGAACTGTACGAGGTCGGTTGGGATGATTATCTCGAGCGCAACGGCTTGGTGGCCGTTGAGTGGGGTGAAAAAGCACAGGAGATGCTGCCCACCGGGTACTACCTCATTGACTTTGGCATAGTGGACGAACAGAAACGAAACATTGATATCACCTTCGTTAAAGAATGACTGATTCCCGCGAAATGAATGTGCTGGCCATTGACACCGCCACGGCTACGTTGAACCTGGCCGTGTGCTTCGGTGGTGATCGCGTAGTGAAGCTGAGTGAGCATATCGGCGTCTCTCACGGCCAATTCCTGATCAAGAAGATCGGCGACCTGCTTGAATCCACCGGACTTGACAGGGGCGATCTCGACGGCATAGTGGCTTCGACCGGCCCCGGTTCCTTTACCGGTCTGCGAGTCGGACTGGCGGCCGCCAAGGGGATGGCGGTGGCGACTGACATCCCGATAGTGGGTGTGAGTCTGTTCGACGTTGCCGCTCACAGGTTGGGCGAGCGCGACGCCTGGGTCGTGGTTCCCTTCAAGCGCGATGAATACTTCGTAGCTCTCGTGACGCGGGGAACCTGGACGCCGGAGAACGTTACCGCGGTGGCGAAGACGGCGCTTGCGGGGATTGTCGGCGATCTGCCGGTGGCCGCCCTCGCTGTCGACCTGGCGGGGCTTTACCCGCAGCTCACCCTGGCGGAACCGTTTGGCCGGATTGAGTATGACGGGGGCGACCTGCTGGTCCTTGGTCAGTCGAGGCTTTCAGCCGGAGAGTCCGACGACATCGCCCGGCTTGAACCGCTGTACCTGATGAAATCCCAGGCGGAGATCCGATATGCCCGACGTCACCGGGAACAATGATCCCGACATCGGCATTCGCGCCATGACAGTTGGCGACCTCGAGGCCATCGTGGCCCTGGAAAAGACCGTCTTTTCAGACCCCTGGTCCCGTGACGCATTCCTGGATATCCTGTCCCAGGAGGGATGGAGCGCTCTTGTGGCCGAATGCGATACGGGGATAATCGCCTATGCCTGCTGTATGACGAGCGATGCGGGCGCGCGCCTGGCCAACATCGCGGTGGCCGAATCCTATCGCAGAAAATCGGTTGCCAAAAGACTTCTGGCCCGTATCTTGGATGACGCCAGGAAGGCAGAGTGCGAGTATATACTGCTGGAGGTCAGGCCCGGCAACGCCGAGGCCATTGCTTTTTATGAGCGCCACGGTTTCCGCCAAATGTACCGGCGCCCTCACTACTATCGCAGTCCGACCGAGGACGCCCTGGTGATGGTGCGCTACCTGTCTGAGGATAATGAGAACGAGTGATCGATGGAATGGTTCCGGAAAGCAAAACCGGGGATTGAATCCACCGAGAAGAAGAACATCCCCGAGGGATTGTGGACAAAATGCACTTCCTGCGGCGAGATCGCCTACGGGAAGAAGATGGAACAGCTCCTCTGGGTCTGCCCCAACTGCAATTTCCACTTCAGGATATCGAGCCGCAAGTACATAGACCTCCTGCTTGACGGCGGTGAGCTTGATGAGCATGACCGGAATCTGAAAACCACCGATCCGCTCAAGTTCAAGGACTCCAAGAAGTATCCCGACCGCATTAAGGCCGCCCAGCGGAAGTCCGGCATCATGGAAGGCGTTATTTCAGGGATGGCCACCGTGGACGGCATGCTAGTCTCGTTTGCAATTATGGATTTCTCGTTCATCGGGGGGTCGATGGGGTCTGTCGTGGGCGAGAAAGTGGCTCGCGCCATTGAGCGCGCCATTGACCGCGAGGTGCCCCTGATAATCGTCTCCTGCAGTGGCGGGGCTCGGATGCAGGAGAGTATTCTGTCACTGATGCAGATGGCGAAGACGGCGTCACTTTTGGCGGTGCTGGCGGAGAAGAGGATTCCCTATATCTCGATATTGACCAATCCTACCACCGCCGGGGTCATGGCTTCGTACGCGTCGCTGGGCGACGTCGTCATTGCCGAGCCCAAGGCCCTGTTGGGTTTTGCCGGCCCGCGAGTGATTCAGCAGACGATCGGCGCCGACCTGCCGGAGGGTTTTCAGTCCTCTGAGTTCTTTCTGGAAAAAGGGTTCCTGGACAAAATCGTAGAGCGAAAAGACCTGCGCGGCACGGTGGTCAAGCTGCTCAGGTACATGTGGAGACGGTAGAGTTGAGACATACCTATGTTTCGGCTGAGAAGTTCATCCTTTCCCGTGAATTCTACGGCATGAAACTGGGTCTTGAGAACATCACCCGGTTTCTTTCATCTATCGGCTCGCCACAGACGGCATACGACACTATTCACGTGGCCGGGACCAACGGCAAAGGCTCCACGGCAGCCATGCTGGCGTCGATTCTCCGGGCGGCGGGTTACAAGACCGGTCTTTTCACTTCACCCCACCTGGTCAGTTTGCGCGAGCGTGTTCGCGTCAACGGCCGGATGATTCCCCGGCGCTCGGTGACAGCCTTTGTGGATCGGCATCGCAGCGAACTGACAAAGCGGAAGCTGTCCTTTTTCGAGGTGATTACGGCCATGGCGCTGGCCTTTTTTCAGCGGTCCGCCGTGGGCCTGGCGGTGATTGAGACCGGCCTGGGAGGCAGGCTGGACGCCAGCAACGTTCTCAGGCCACTCCTGACCATTACAACCGACATCAGTCTCGACCACACGGAAATCCTGGGCCACTCGTTGGAGGAAATCGCCCATGAAAAGGCAGGAATAATAAAGAAATCGGCGCCGCATTTGATTGGCCTGCTGCCGGACGAGGCCGAGAGAGTCATCCGAAAGCGATGCCAAGCCGTGGGAACGCCGCTGCGGCGGCTCTGCAGGAACGACTTTGCCACCGACACGCTTCGAAATCGGCTGGATTTCACGTGGAACGGTTACCGGCTGAACGGTCTGTCGCCGTCGCTGCTCGGCGGGCACCAGTTGCAGAATGCAGCCCTGGCGGTAAGGGCAGTGTCGATCCTGAATGAATCCGGACTTTGCGCATCCGGGCGGGCTATCCGCGAGGGTCTGTCGGCCACCGACTGGCCGGGACGATTCCAGATCATCAGGCGGCAGCGACAGCCGACGGTGGTGCTGGATGTCTGCCACAACGAATCAGGCGTTCGTGCTCTAGTCGATTCCTTCAAGACGAGTTTCCCCGAGCGGAGGGCATACGTGATCGTCGGTTTTGTCAAACGAAAACCGCATCAGGCGATGGTCGATGTTCTCTCTGAGATCGCCGCTACGTTTACGCTGGTTCCGCTTAGAACAAAGAGGAGCCTGGACCTGAAACAGGCAGCTGCGGCGTTGGACTTTCATAATATCCCTACGGCCAGGTGCGGTTCCCTGGCAACGGCCTACCGCCGGCTGTCGAGAGGTTGCACCGGGGACGATATCATAGTGGTGGCCGGTTCCCACTTCCTGGTGGGCGAATTCCTCGAAAACCACGGCAGACAATGAGTAAACCCGATCCAAAGAACGGCAAAGAAGACGCCGCCTCGGACGGCATCGATGTCTCGATGAGAACAGCACAGGCTTCACTCTCTCCAGAGGAAACCCAACTCCGGGAACTGAACGAGAAGATCACCGGTCTCACTAAGACGAATCGGCAGTTGAAACGGAAGATATTCGATCTGTATACCAGCTTCGAGATCAGTCGCCATTTCAATTCCGTTCTGGATCACGAGACTCTTCTGGATACGTTTATCCTGACTTCACTGGCCCAGGTCGGCGCCTCCAAGGCGGCCGTTTTCCTTCCACGCCGCGGACAGTCGGACAGACTTGTCATGACCAGGGGCAAGGGATCGGGGGAATTCCCCGACATGCGACAGTTTTTCCAGGTCAAATCAAAGCTGGTGATTTACCTCGCCGGCCTCAATCGTCCTCTGCCGACGGGCGAACTTCTCGCTGAGGCGGTCGGACGCGGGGAGAGAAGTATCCTGGAGCGGTTTCATCCCGGATTGGTGGCGCCGCTTATATATCAATCGCGGTTGATCGGCATCTTCATTATCACCGACAAGATGTCCGGGCGGGAGTTCAAGATGGAGGATATCGAGTTTCTTTCCGTCCTGGGCAGCCAGATATCGGTCGCCATCGAAAACACGCGGCTCTACGAGGCGGAGAAGATGGCCACGCGGCAACTGCGGCTGGCCCAGGAACAACTGGTCCGCAGTGAGCGGCAGGCGGCGCTGGGCGAGATGTCGGCCAAAATTGCCCATGAGATCAACAACCCGCTGGGCATTATCAAGAACTACATCCAACTCATCAGCCGGGTGGTCGGTCCCAATGTCGAAGCCACCAACTATTCCAAGATTGTCGGCCAGGAGATCGACCGGATCGCCCGCATTGTCCGCGAACTGCTGGATGTCCACCGGCCCCGCGCGGATGCCCGGGAACCGGTCGATATCGTGCGGGTAATCGAGGACGTTTTGCAGCTTCTGGAAAAGAGGCTCGAACTGCAGAAAGTATCCGTTGTCAGGAATTATCCAGCGGAGTGTCCCCCTGTCAGCGGTTCTCCGGAAAACCTGAAACAGGTCTTCTTGAACCTTATCATCAACGCCTGTGACGCTATGAGAGAAGGGGGAACGCTCGATCTGTCCCTTGAAGACCGACACGACACGTTGCATCTGGAGGTTCGTGACACGGGACCAGGTGTCAAGGTGGAGAAGATTCCCCGGATTTTCGAACCGTTTTACACTACCAAGGACCCCGGAAAAGGCACCGGGCTGGGTCTTTCCGTATGTTATGGGATAATCAAAACGCACGGCGGGTCGATAAGCTACAGAAACACCGAGAGCGGGGGATGCTTCTCGATTTATCTCCCGACGGTAAATGAAGACAACAACTATGAGCCAGGCTGCTGACAAAATAATCATTGTTGATGATGAAAAGGGAATGTGCGATTCGCTTTTCAAGCTCCTTACCGACGATGGCTACCGGGTGGAGGCGTTCCAGGAGGCGCCCAGGGCGGTGGAGGCTATTCGTGGTGGCAAGGTTGATCTGGTGATAACCGATATCAGGATGCCTCAACTTGACGGCATGGACCTGATGAAAATCGTCAAAGAGGTGGATGAGGAGATCCCGGTAATCCTGATGACCGGCTACGCTTCACTCGATTCCGCTGTGGAGGCTGTTTCCCGGGGGGCCTATGATTACCTGATGAAGCCGATCGAGTTTGCCAACCTCGTGATGGCCGTCAAGCGGGCGCTGGAAAGACGCAAGGCTGCGCTGGATCGCCGCCAGTTGCTGGAGCAATTGAAGATCGCCACGTTGCTTCAGGAGCGCCGCATCAACGAACTGAACGCCCTCTACGAAGCAGGTAAATCGATCGGATCCACTGCCAACGTGAAGGAACTGCTGCGCCAGATTGTCGTCCTGGCGTCATCGGTTACTGAAGCGAAGGTGGGTTCAATTATGTTGCTGGATGAAAAGGATGAGTACCTGACAATCCAGGCGGCGATCGGGCTGGAGCCGGAGGTCGTTGAAAGAACGCGCCTTCCCGTGGGCACGTCGATAGCGGGCTTCGTGGCTCAGACGGCCCAACCGATCATCGTGGAAGACGTCGAACGCGACCCTCGCTTTCAGAGAATCAATCGCGAGAGGTACGGCGCGGCCTCGCTGCTGTGTGCCCCTCTGACAATCAAGAACCGGGTTATCGGGGTCATCAACATGGCTAACAAGGAGAGCGGCCAGTCGTTTACCGAAAATGACCTCAGGCTCCTGACCACTTTCGCTTCTCAAGCGGCAGTGGCCGTTGATGACGCCAACCAGTTTGAAAAAAACCGTCGTCGCCTGATCGAGTTTGAAATTCTCCACGAAGTAGCCAGCGAACTGCCTCAGATCAAGTCATTGAATGCATTTCGCGGAATCCTCATCGACAAGATGAAGCGCGTTTTCCCTGTTGGCTACTCGCTCTGGTTCAACTGGAATTCCGCCAGCCATACTTTGGTGCTGGAGGGTGCGTCGGGGACCGACGATATCCCGTTGACCGACAGCGGTGGCATTGACCTGGGCAAGATAGCCAGGGAAAGCATCTCCCTGTCGCCCATCAGCCTTGGAGGGCTTGATATCCATAACATCGTCGAGATATCCGACATGATCCGGGGAAAACTGGCCAACAACGAGCACTTCCCCACACCTAAGCGGGCCTTCATGGCGATACCGATTCTCAAGTACGCCGAACTTGCCCATGTGTTCTGCCTGGGCTCGGACTCGGATCGGCCCTACAGCCCGGATGACATCTCTCTGGCCCGGCTGGTCATTTCGCAGGCGGCGCTGTTGTTTGAGAAGGAAAAATCACTGCTCAACGCCACGCGGCTACTCACGATGGGCAATATAATCTCGGAGATATCGCACGATTTACGCAAGCCGTTAACCTCGATAAAGGGCGGTCTCCAGATCATCAAACAACGCTGGCCCGAGACCACCGGCGCAGACCTGGTGAAAATGGTTGAGGATGAGATCTACCGTATGAACGAACTCGTCGGGGAACTTGTCGATTTCTCCAACCCCAACAAGTATCAGACTGAGAAGATCGACCTGAGGCAACTGGTTCAGCGAGCCGCCGAACTGGTCGGGCCGGACTTGCGCAAGCGTAAGGTCCAGTTCAACACCGAGTTTGGGCAAGCCAACTGGGAAGTCATAGTCAACAAGAACCAGATCATAGAAACGCTGTTGAACCTGTTTATCAACGCCCTCGACGCCATGCCCGACGGCGGCAGGTTATCGATCCTCGGGTCGGTAGAGAAGCCGGAACACAAGAAAACTGAGTATTTAGCGCTGAAAATCAGTGATACCGGTGTGGGGATCAAAGAAGAGAACCTCTCCAGGATATTCGATCGTTACTTTACCAGCAAGGAAACCGGAACGGGACTTGGCCTGGCTGTTGTGGAGCGGATTGTCTCTGCCCACAGCGGGACCCTGAGAGTAGAATCGGTCGAGGGCGACGGGACAACCTTCACGCTGTACTTCCCCCTTACCGTGTGATGCGCCAGCCCTATCAACAGGTCACGCTCCGGCTGCGTCCGCTGCGCATTCGAACCGTCTCTGCATTTCGTTGCCGAAAATGAGCAAGGAACCTGTAGTTTTACCTTGATTCCTGCCCGACAATGCCGATAATGTTAGGCAGCGAGTCGGGTGATTGATGGCCAAGACCAAGGAAAAAGTAAAGATACTGGTAATCGACGACGATCCCAAGGTCTCGTGGATTCTCACTGAAGGCCTGTCGTCCAAGTTCGACTTTGTTTCGGCCCGTGACGGTATTGAAGGGATCCAGATGGTTTCGACCGAGAAGCCGGAACTGATCCTTCTCGATATCAAGATGCCGGGTATGAGCGGGCTTGAGGTCCTCGAGAAACTCAACAAGGCCGAGTCGCGCCCCGAGGTCATCATGGTATCCGGCCATGGCCAAACCCAGTCTGTGGTGGACTCCATCAAGTTGGGGGCGGCCGAGTTTGTCAACAAGCCGTTCGACATCCAGGAAATCGAGATTCACATCAACGGTGTCCTGGAGCGCAACCATCTGCGCCGGGAAGTCAGGGAACTGAGAACCAAGCTTGAAGGGGAAAGCGCATACGCGGGTTTCATTGGTGATTCGGGCCCGATGCTCAAGGTTAAGTCTATTATTGAGCAGGTGGCCGATTCCGAACTGACGGTTCTGATTCGCGGCGAGTCCGGTACCGGCAAGGAGATAGCTGCGCGCTCGCTGCATCAGTTATCCCGGCGGGCCGATCGACCGTTCATCAAGGTTAACTGCGCCGCCATCCCGCGCGATCTTCTGGAAGCGGAGTTGTTCGGCTACGAGAAGGGCGCTTTCACGGGAGCTCACAAGAACAAGCAGGGCCGCTTCGAAGTGGCCGACAAGGGGACGATATTCCTGGACGAGATCGGTGACATGCCCTTGGAACTACAGGCCAAACTCCTGCAGGTCCTGGAGCAGCAGGAGTTTGTGCGGGTCGGCGGAATCCACAATATCCATGTCGATGTCCGGATCATCTGCGCCACCAACCGCAATCTTGAATCCGGTCTACGCGAGAGAACATTTCGGGACGATCTTTTCTACCGTCTCAACGAGATAACCCTTCCCCTGCCGACTCTGCGGGAGCGTCCGGAGGACATTCCCCTGCTGGTAAACCACTTCCTGGAGAAATACTCGAACGTCTACAGGAAGTCCCTCACACATCTCTCGGCGGAAGTCATCAACCAGTTGGCGGCGTTCACCTGGCCGGGCAACATACGCCAACTGGAGAACATGATCAAACAGGTGGTCGTCCGCGACGACGAGACGATCATCGGTGACCTTATCGCCACATCCGGTCAACATCCCGGAGTGCCAGCCATGCCAAATCCCTATTCAGCGGCGGTGGCGGTGTCTGCGTCCAGCGGTGAGGAAGATTCGCTGTCGCTCAAGAGCCGCATCGGAAGCATCGTTGCTCGGGAAGAAAGGAAGCTGATCGGCGAAGTGCTGAACAAGACCAACTGGAACCGCCGCAAGGCGGCTGAGATACTGGAAATCAGCTACCGCTCTCTCCTGTATAAGATCAAGGATTACAACCTCAATTCCTCCAAATAAATGGCGGATACCAGCCCCGGCATCCCAAACTCCATGACCGGCTGTGCAATTATTGCGCAACCGACTGCACAGACAAGCCTTAGTGTTGCCGAGTGTCGGTCATGCCTGTTGCGGGCGGCTGAGAACGCAACCGGTTGGGCGATGCCGCTTTACCTTGTGCTGCAACCATCTATGTCGAGGCTGCCGAGGATTCTTCCCTGAGCAGGATCGAGGGCAGTGTGGCGGAACGTTAGTTGCTGTGCACTCACTGAACAAATGTAGTTGGCAACATTGACTTTTTGACAACTGGGAAGTGTCTACCATGAGCCTTGGTAATGGAAAGCCGTTCGTCAAGAGCGTTGATCTTGAGTTGAAGCGAGCGGAACGGTATCGCATCTTCGTTTCCCTGATCGTGCTCGATCTCGCTTTTGTTGATACGCTGATGGGCGACGAGAGTCACCGGCTGCTCGAGACTATCTTCGAGCGAGTCAGGGCGGGCATCCGCGAGGTCGACAACGCGGCTGTGGTTGGATGCCACCAACTGGTTCTTCTTCTGCCTGAGACTCCGCGACAGGGGGCGGAACTGGCCGCCCGCAGGCTCCGCGATACTGTCAGGTCGATATTGGCTGAGCAGTCCGACCGATTCGTTGACCAGATGGTCCCTCTTGAGATGGCTTCTTATCCAGACGCAGCTGGCGCCAAAACGATCAGGGAGTTTCTGGGCGAGCTCTTGGAAGCAAGTTAACAGATAAATCCCCTGTTTTTATAATACCCTCCGTTTTCAAGAAGGCCGTCTCACCCCTCGGGCGGCCTTCTCTTTTACGCGGCTTCTTCTTTGCATGTGCAGCAGTTGGCGGGAGAGTAGGAGGTTGGCGGGTTGGGTTTTTTTGCTTTTTTGTGTGGACGTACAGACCCAGGACATAGGTAACAGTGTAGACCCAGGACATAGGTAACAGTGTAGACCCACGACATAGGTAACAGTTATGCTACGGCACAAGCTAAGGAGGTGTAGCCGTGCCGTGGAAGGAGACCTGTGTTATGGACGAGCGCTTACGTT